>JACCDS010142773.1_pt1 | contig 48521 bp, 39 predicted proteins | sample 7446441 | NCBI WGS metagenome assembly JACCDS01 (sample SAMN15323445, study PRJNA562643) | freshwater metagenome | isolation source: river surface water | place: USA:Blue River Watershed | collected 2017-08-17 | reverse complement strand
TGGGTGTTATCGCCCGTAATGACTGGGTGGTACAACCAATCAAATAATTCAAAACGCGGTTGCCCTCTTTGCAGGCCTACATTCATTCGCAGCTTACCACACTGCATGTCTTGCAGTAAAACAGGATTTAAGCGGGCCCCATATTTAAACAACAATTCTTCGATGCCGAGTGGACGATTGAGTCCGATGGTGAACCCCACTTTGAGCGAATCGAGATTCGTTTGTACTGGATCGATGAGCCATAGTACTTTACCGCCCCCCATAATGAATTGATCAATAACAAATAGTTCTTTGTCAGTGAAGGTTGTGTCAGGTTTGGAGATGACAAGCGCATCAGTGCCTTTAAACGTAGACAATTCTCTACCTGGCACAATGCGTGTATAATTAACGTGGTAGTATTCTGAGAGCGCATTCATGAATTGAAATTGCTCGAGTGTATCAAGTTCATGATGGCCAGTAAGGAAGGTAACTTCAGGTTTGTGTGTGCGTTGTAATTTGCGAATAGAATTTGTGAGGGTGTATTCAAGATCTTCGATGCTATTATTAATGGCCACATCGGGATCCATATCGGGAGTAGCCCTAGAGAAAATCTGCCAAACTGTTTCTTTTCCTTTGTACGCAACGAGAGCGCCTGGCCAAATGGTTACCTGCGTGGTCTTCCCGTTCTCGCGCATCATGACCCCTTCGGGCTGAATACCCTTGTTAAACAATTGGCGTTCGATATTGACTGCTTCTTCTTGTGAAACGCCTTCACCTGGAGTAATAAATTCAAACTGAACATTGTTACCAGCCCATGCTCTGAATTCATCGAGGATTTCACGCGTTTCGTTGCGAAGCCGCGAAAAACCCGCATTAACATTGGGTGATAAATAAATTTTAATACTCACCACATCGTTAAGTTCGGCGAGCATATTGCGGGTGGACTCTGATAAGGTATACCGTTTTTCGGAAGTAAGGTCAAACCGTTTAAAGAAGACAGAGCCTGAAAAATTGAATAACAAAATAATGGCTACAATCATGCCGAAGGAGATCAGATCCTTACGCCGACGGCCCGAGCGATTAGTATTTTTTTCTTTTACCATTTCCTGCTTTCAAGTACTAATCGGGTGAGGTGATTAAATAAAACAATCACGCTTAGGAAGTAAAGTAAATCGCGGGTATCGAGCACGCCTCGACTCAAGGCAGTATAATGGTCGGCTATACCAAGGCTTTTAACGAAAGCCTCCTTGCTACCAAAGAAACCGGTGCTGGCAATAAAATCAAATCCTGAATAAGCAAAGAAACAAAGCAGCATGGCAATGATGAAGGCGATAACCTGGTTATCTGCTAAGGAAGAGGCGAATACACCGATTGAAACAAAGCCAGCCCCAAGCAGCAGCAATCCTATATAAGAGCCCCACATTCCACCCGTATCAATATTCCCTTTTGGCGCTCCAAGTTGATGCACGCTGTAATAATAAACCATTGTTGGCAACAGTGATACGGCAACAAGCGTTAGTCCCGCAAAATACTTAGCCAACACGATTTGTAATTCAGTTAAAGGCCTTGTGAGTAGCAATTCGATGGTGCCTGATTTTTTCTCTTCAGAGAACACACGCATGGTAATAGCGGGAATGAGGAAGAGGTATACCCAGGGGCCGATAGTAAACAGCGGGTCGATATTCGCGAAACCATTATCAAAGACGTTGAAGCCGCCACCTTCGGCGGGAATGACCCACATAAATAGGCCAATAAGCGTAACAAACACAGCGATGGCCAGGTAGCCAATCAGTGAATTGAGAAAACTTCTTATTTCTTTAAGGTACAAATGCAACATGATGGTATCAGAATCAGTCGTCCTGCTCCTCCGTGTGCGGATTGGCGGTACTTACTTTGTCGATGACATCGTAAATCCGGTAAGTTTGATAAGTCGAACTGTTAAGTTGATTGCTTAATACAACAATGGTGAGCGTGTCTTTAAGGCGGCGGTGAAACGCAGAGCGATACCCATGCCACCAACCATTATGAAAAACCTCTTTTTTATCTGGATCGGTGAAGTCGTGCATGCGCCAGCCGTAGCCATAATTGCTTTCCCGCTTTTCGCGGCTATAGGCTTTGTAAGCTAGATCTTGGGTGGCCTTACTAATAATACGGTTTTGATAAAGCGCTTCGCTAAACAAAAATAGGTCGTAAGTGGTTGAGTACACGCTTTTATCCCCCAACACATAGTCACTTGCATCAAAATGCACAGGACGCCAGCGTGTATCGTAGGCACGCGTAACATTGCTGCCGTTAAGATCCAGATCACGAATGGTGCAGGAGTGTCGCATACCCAGCGGTTGGAAAATCTCTTCTTTCAAATACACATTAAAAGCCTTACCACTCACCTTCTCTACTAATAGCGCTAATAATGCATAATTTGTATTGCAATAATTGAAGCGGGAATCGGGACGTTGAGCGAGGCGGCAATTTCTAGTGATGAAAGCTTGATACATTTCATCATTTGTCATTTGGTAATCTGGCTGATTAATTTCTTTGTTGAGGGTGTAGATATAATTTTGCAAACCAGAACGGTGATCAAGCAAATCGCGCACTTTAATTGACGCAAATGGAAAATCAGGGAAGTAGGTTGTGAATGGTTGATTGATATCGAGTTGTTGACGTTCGTGCAATAAAAGTACAGCAGTAGCTGTAATGACCTTCGAAACCGAAGCCAATTGAAATTGGGACGAATCAGTCAATGGTGTGAGGCTGCCTTTATCGAGGAAACCATGTGATTTTCGGTAAATAATTTTACCAGCTTTAGCCACCAGCACATTCCCATTGAAAAGGCCTTTTGAATTTAACCCTGAGAACAAATCATTGAGTTGTTCAGACATGACCAATTGTTCGCGCGACAGCATGCCACGGGACACGGTTGGTTCGTTTCCTTTGGGTTGTTCGGTAGTTACAGCAGGCGTATTGCCGCAGTATAGGAACAAACTAAGTAATAAAAGAAGAAAAATGTAGCGGTTCATGAGTTCTTGCTCTTTCCTTTTCCTTTTGTTGTTTTTATATCCGTTTTTTTAACTTCTTCTTCATCTGCCTTTCCCCAATCAATCTTATTTCCCCAGAAGCGCATTTGTTGCTGAATCCAGGCCTTTCTACTCACCACATAGGGTCCAGGCGGGTTCGCTGAAAATTTTCTAGGATTTGGCAGTATGGCTGCGATGGCAGCGCTTTCAGACGCTGACAAATTGCTAGCGGATTTTCCGAACCAATTCTGTGCAGCGGCTTCAGCACCATAAATACCGTTTCCCATTTCAATGCTATTGAGGTAAACCTCCAAAATCCGGTGTTTACTCCAAAGCGTTTCAATCAGCAGGGTAAAGTATACCTCCAAACCTTTTCGGATATAACTTCGCCCTGGCCATAAAAATACATTTTTTGCGGTTTGTTGCGAAATGGTACTTCCACCCCTAAGGCGTTTTCCTTGTTCATTTTCCTTCATGGCCTTTTCGATGGCCACCCAGTCAAAGCCGCTGTGAGTGAGGTAATTTTGGTCCTCACTACAAAGCACCGCCAACTGCAGCTTTGTTGATATCTTATCCAGGCTTACCCATTTGTGTTCTAATTTTGTGGGCTGTTTGTCTGATTTTTGATCAACAAGCCGAATAAACATCAATGGCGTATAGGGGACGGGCGCCCATTTATAAACAAGCGTCATGAGTAAGCTGGTTCCAATGAAAATTAAAACCACTCTTAACAGTATTCCGACTATGCGTTTGATAATCCCAATCATCGCATTGCAAATCTATTCGTAATTTTAAACGTTGAGTTTTCAGATTCGAGATTCAATTAACCATGCGTTTTTAATTACTATGTCCCGCAAATACTCAAGTTACCTGCTTGTAATTCTTGTTTTAGGTGTAGTTATCTACCTGTATCAGCATTTTCGATCAGCGCCGGATGTCACTTTTGAAGCTCTACCACTAACCGATTTAAAAGGACAGCCTGCTAGCCTACCAACAAACGGAAAACCAGTAGTGGTGATGTTTGGTGCTTCTTGGTGCGGTCCCTGTCGTAAAGAACTAGACGTAATCAGCCGTATTGGTGATCGGTACATGCACGATGTAAATCTTGTGTTTATTACCGATGAAGATTTACCAACAGCAGAAGGATTGCAGGGTTTAACTGCCTCGTTTGTAAAAGTTCTTAAGCTCAACAAACCTTTTTCTGATTTGGGTATCTATTCGATTCCAACTTCTTATTTGTTGAATGCAAAAGGTGAATTAGTAGAAAAGCATACAGGATATATACAGTGGGACGACTTATCGGCGCGCGCGCACCAACGCAAGCTCATGGGTTTACCGGAAGAGGCGCCTGATTCCTTATGAAAAAAAACAAAGACATTTCAACACTCGACCCCCGTCAGTTTATCATAATCAAGGGGGCGCGCATGCACAACCTGAAAAATGTGGATGTAGCGATTCCAAGAAATAAAATGATAGTGATTACCGGTCTCTCTGGATCGGGAAAATCGTCGTTGGCCTTTGATACGCTCTATGCAGAAGGACAACGTCGTTATGTAGAATCACTTTCTGCTTACGCCCGACAGTTTTTAGGTAAACTCGAAAAACCGCAGGTTGATTATATAAAGGGAATTAGTCCCGCTATTGCCATTGAACAAAAGGTTATTTCACGAAACCCGCGGAGTACGGTAGGCACCATTACAGAGGTGTACGATTATTTGAAATTGCTCTTTGCACGAATTGGTAAAACATACAGTCCAATCAGCGGCGAACTAGTGAAACGCCACACGATAAGTGATGTAACCGATTTTGTGAACGGATTAACTGTTGGCAGTAAATTGTTGTTATTGGCGCCACTTGAAGATATGAAGGACCGTTCGTTAGCAAAGCAACTGGACCTCTTATCGCAACAAGGTTTTACTCGGGCGGTTATTGACGAAAGCATTGTGAAGATTGCGGATCTTAATGATAAAAGCATTAAGAAAAACAGCAAAGTGTACCTGTTAATTGATCGATTGGTAACACAACCCGGCGAAGAAGATTTTCTCAACCGAGTGGCAGACAGTGTACAAACCACGTTTAACGAAGGGCGAGGCACTTGTGAAGTATGGGATGAAACCACTGAAAAGCGAAAAATTTATCTGTTCAGTAATTTATTCGAGAGAGACGGCATTTTGTTTGAAGAGCCGGACTTAAATTTCTTTGCCTTCAATAACCCGATTGGGGCGTGTAAGCATTGTGAAGGATTTGGCAGTGTAATTGGTATTGACCATGACCTGGTTATTCCGAATAAAAGCCTTTCTGTTTACAACAATGCAATTGTGCCTTGGAGTGGACCTGCGATGAGTTATTACCGCGACAAATTAATAAAGAAGGCGCATTTATTTGACTTTCCTGTACACAAGCCGATTGCGGAACTCAGCAATGCTGAATATAATTTACTATGGACTGGCAATAAACATTTTGAAGGCTTAAATGCCTTTTTCGAAATGTTGTCGAAGGAGCTATACAAGATTCAATACCGGGTGATGTTGGCACGGTATAGGGGTAAAACCAGTTGTCCCGATTGCCTTGGCACACGGCTTCGTAAAGACGCAGGGTATGTGAAGATTAATCAGCGAAACATCAGTGAATTGGTGTTGATGCCGGTGAGCGAACTACAACTCTTTTTTAAATCGCTCAAGTTAAACGAGCACGAAGAAAAAATTGCCAAGCGCTTACTCATCGAAATCAATAACCGGCTGCAATACCTCAACGATGTTGGCTTGGGTTACCTCACACTTAATCGTGTGGCCAACACCCTGAGTGGTGGCGAATCGCAACGCATTAATCTAGCCACACAATTAGGCAGTACCTTGGTTGGGAGTTTGTATATTTTAGATGAGCCAAGCATAGGTCTTCATCCTCGCGACACACGGCGTTTGATTGGGGTATTACGTTCATTGCAGAAACAAGGCAATACGGTGATTATCGTTGAACACGATGAAGATATTATGCGTGAAGCCGATGAACTTATTGATATTGGTCCCGAAGCCGGCACACATGGCGGCAATTTGGTATTTCAGGGCACACACAAAGAATTATTGCAAGCTAAAGACAGTCTGACGGCAGGTTACTTAACGCATCAGTTAAACATTCCAACTCCCATACACCGCCGTAATTGGAAAAATTACGTTGAAGTGGCTGGTATTACGGAGAACAATCTAAAGAATCTTTCTGTAAAATTTCCGCTTAATGTTTTATGTGCCGTAACAGGCGTTAGTGGTAGTGGCAAATCAACCTTGATAAGAAAAGGGTTGATGCCCGCTTTACAAAAATACCTCGATGGGTATTTTAATGGCATGGACATTTCGCACTTGTTGCGTGGTCAGCTGAATCAGATCAGTGAATTGGTATACGTTGATCAAAACCCAATCGGCAAATCGAGTCGAAGTAACCCTGTTACCTATGTAAAGGCATTCGATGAAATTCGCGGTTTATTTTCTGACCAACCCTTGGCAAAAACGCGCGGTTACAAACCCGGTTTTTTTAGTTTTAATGTAGAGGGTGGTCGTTGTGAAACCTGTCAGGGTGACGGTGAAATTACGGTGGAGATGCAATTCATGGCTGATATACAATTGACTTGTGAAAGTTGTGGAGGAAAGCGTTACAAACAAGAAGCCTTGGATGTGACTTACCGTGAGAAATCGATAGCGGATATATTAGCGCTCACCGTAGATGATGCCATTGTCTTTTTTAAAGAAGATCAAAAAAACAGAACTGCGGTGCGTATTACCGAGAAATTACAACCGCTTCAAGATGTCGGCCTAGGGTATGTTCCACTTGGGCAAAGTAATAGCACATTGAGTGGCGGTGAAGCACAACGTATTAAGTTGGCGACATTTTTATCAGCAGGATCATCTGCCGCTCCTATTCTTTTTGTATTTGACGAGCCTACTACCGGATTGCATTATCACGACGTTGCGAAACTACTAAACTCGTTCTCTGCTTTAATTCGCAATGGGCATTCTATTATTGTTGTTGAACACAACCTAGAGGTCATTCGTTGTGCTGATTGGATTATTGATATGGGTCCTGAAGGTGGCGACGGCGGCGGACAGCTCGTTTTTGAAGGAACGCCTGAAGCCTTGGCGAAATCTGGCAAGGGTTACACTGGCCACTATTTAAAAGATCAACTTGCGATTAAGCGATAAAAAAAATCCCGGCAGAACCGGGATTTTTTATTTAGTGTTATTGCTGTTTAAAAATGCCTGCCCGTTCTAGGTCTTCAAACTGTATACGTTTGCCTTTGTACATGATTACGATGAACGCATCGCTGTATTTTTTCTTTGCTAGTTTTTTATTGTACTCGAACGCTTCGCGCATTGATTTAAATCCACCGCCAACTAAAACGTGTATCAAGCCATCCGCCATGCGCTTCTTTTCAACTTTACCAAAAGCAGTTAATTTAGAGGTGTTGTACTTTTTTCCTTCACGCACAGCAATAACCTGAACGTAGAAGGTCAGACCCGGAGCAGTAATATCACCGAAACGATCCATGTAACGCATTGTTTTAACTTGCGTTTTGTTAGTTGGCACGAAGCCATCAGGACCAGGTGTCATCGATCCACTGGCCAGAGCATCTGTGGCTGAAGGCATTGCTTCCAATCGTAGGTCCACTGATTTTTCAGTGTACGTATTAATAGTAGATGCATCAGCGATAACCTCTGCAGACCTTAATTCACCAGCCGTTCCTGCAAAGCTGTACTTGGAGCCAGCAGGTAGCACCACTTTAAACTGGCCATTTGAAACTGAAACAAACCGTTTGTATTCCTTGCCTGAAGTCACATTTCTAACAACGATGGAAGCGGTAGTTGGTCCAGAAGGCGATGTTACCATTCCCTTAACAACCATAACGGGACGAATGTACTTTGTTTCTAATTCTGCGCGTAGGATATCATTCATCCCTTTGTTATTTCGACGAGCGCTAGATAGGTAGCCATGTTTACCAGCAGCTGCTAAAACAAAATGTTTGTCATCAGCGGTGGTGTTAATAGGGTACCCCATATTTTTCGCTTTCGAAAAAGATGAATCAACAGGGTTCATTGCTGTTCGGAAAATATCAAAATCACCCATTGAATTGTGACCTTTCGAACAGAAGAACAGGTTCACCCCGTCAGGGTGTATAAACGGCATATCATCGTCAAACGGTGTGTTCACCGAATCGCCAAGATTCACCACATTGACCCAAGTTGAATCCTCTGAAGAATAAGAGGCGCGATAAATATCTTTTCCACCGAGACCACCGGTGCGGTCACTTGAGAAATAAAGTGTTTTTCCATCTGCGCTAATAGAACAAGCTGTTTCCATTCCAAAGCCATTCACTTCGCCCTTCAGTTTTGTTGGAGCGCCGTAGTAGCCATCCTTCATTTGGCTTACCCAAATATCCCCCTTAGTATCTTCGATATCACGGTAAACGAATAACATTTGTCCATCAGGACTCAAACCAATCACACGATCATCAGCCATTGTGCTAAGCGAGTCAAGTAATTTAGGAGCAGGAAAGCGGCCAGGAGTGCCGCGTGAAATCATAATATCTGGCAAGTAAGTAAGGTAGGGCAAATCTGGCTGGAGAAAAATATTTTGTAATCCCCCAACTGATTTGGTACCACGATAGGTAAACACCAACATGGACTCATCCGCGTCGATACATGGTGCCCACTCATCCCCACTGGTATTCACATCAACAAGACCACTGATTTTAGAAGTTTGCGGTAGGTCGAAAAGCGCACGTGCATTTTCAATAAACCGTTTTAGGTCTTCTACTTTGGCTTTTTCGATAGGCGTGAGCGATTTCTTTTCATACTGTTCAAGGTACTTAGTTGCCTCATCAAACTTGTAATTGTAATGAGCGGCGCGCGCCATTTCATAGTCAATGGTAGGAACTGTAGTGCTTTTTGGATACACTTCAACCAAGTATTGATATACCAAATCGTGCTTATCCCCTCGAGTTAAGCCTGTTTTACCATAAGAATACTTCAAGAACCGCTCCTTCGGATAACGTTCGAAAAGATCTTCGTAAATAGGAAAAGCTTCATAATGAAAGTCTTCCTCTACAAACAACAGCGCATTATCAAGTGAGTCATGTTCTGCCTGTCTCCATCCTTTAATTCGCATCCGTTGGGCGCTGGCCAGCGAAAAGGACAAAATGAGAACTGACATTAAAACAATTCTAAAATTCATAATTGAGCCCTAAAATAAGTAAGAATCCGCAATATTTTGACTTTTTTAGATGGAAAAAGAGTATTATAATACTCAAAACTGTTAATATTCTCGTTTTTTTAATCGGAAGGGGTTAAAAGTGATTGAGGATGAATCTCTATCTTTGACACACTTATGAAGATTTCATACAATTGGCTTAAAACACTGGCGCACACAGAACTATCAGCTGAGCGAATTTCTGAATTATTGACTGGCTGCGGTTTAGAAGTGGAAAGTCTAGAACACACCGAATCAATTAAGGGTGGATTGCAGGGATTAGTTGTAGGCGAAGTGTTGACTTGTGAACAGCACCCCGATGCTGACCGATTAAAAGTAACCACTGTGGATGTAGGTCAAGGCACACCCCTAGCCATTGTATGTGGAGCCCCTAATGTAGCCGTAGGCTTAAAAGTTATTGTGGCTTTACCCGGCACCACCCTGTACCCTGTTACTGGTGAGCCTTTTGTTATTAAGAAATCTAAAATTAGGGGGCAGCCTAGCGAAGGCATGTTGTGTGCCGATGATGAAATTGGCACTGGAGTTAGCCACGAAGGTTTAAGGGTACTAGACCCTTCCCTCGTTCCCGGTACCCCCCTATCAGATGTTATTAAGGTTGAAAACGATGCCTTATTTGAAATTGGCATTACACCAAATAGGTGCGATGCATTATCGCATTATGGAGTAGCACGTGACTTGGCTGCAGTAGCTGTTGTGACAGGTGATGCATTTCCTTCTCCTACATTAAAAGGGTTGCACGATTTACCTCCAGCAACTGGTTTAAATACGCTTTCCATCACCATCGATGATGAAAAATTATGTGGTCGCTACAGTGGCCTCGTCATCTCTGGCATTTCTGTTAAAGAAAGTCCTGATTGGCTCAAAAACCGGTTATCTGCCATTGGGCTGAAACCGATTAACGTTATTGTTGATGTAACCAATTTTGTAATGCATGAATTAGGGCAACCACTTCATGCTTTTGATTACCATCAGTTAGCTGGGCAGAAAATCATTGTCAGAGCAGCAAAGGATGGCGAAACCCTAACTACCTTGGATGGGCAAGAAAGGACGTTAACCGCGAACGATTTGATTATTGCCGACACCAATCAACCGGTTTGTTTGGCAGGTGTATTTGGTGGAATAAACAGTGGTATTAGCGACAAAAGCTCTGCCGTATTTTTAGAAAGTGCTTGGTTCAATGCCTCCGCCGTGCGCCGTACCGCTCGCAAACATGGTTTAAAAACCGATGCGAGTTTCCGGTTTGAAAGAGGCACTGACCCTGAAATGACCACAAAAGCTTTAAAACGTGCTGCTAATTTAATCTTAGAATTAGCAGGTGGTACAGTGAGTATGGCCATGACTGATGTTTATCCAGTACTTGCCGAACCCGCGAAAGTAGCCTTCTCATATAAAAACTGCACCGATTTAATCGGCAAGGAAATTGAGCGTTCTCTTATTAAAAAAATCCTACTTGCCCTCGACATGCAAATAATGACCGAAGGCAATGATGGATTACTACTTCAAATACCGACCTACCGTGCCGACGTTACACGTGAAGCCGATGTTATAGAGGATGTGCTTAGAATTTATGGCTACAACCAAGTAGAACCTTCTAAACACGTGCGATTTAGCTTACCAGAATCGACACAAAAGAATACCATTACTGAAAAACTTGCCGCTCTTTTAGAAGGAAATGGGTTTCAAGAAATCATGTCCCTTTCCCTTACCCCTGCTGCCTTTGCCGTTGATTCCTCCATTCCAATGCTCAACCCCTTGAGCAATGATTTAGCAATTCTGCGTACACAGTTGTTGCATAGCGCTCTGTCCGTGCTGGCCCACAACATCAATCATAAACAGGCCCAATTGCGTTTGTTCGAATTCGGCAAGACTTATAATCGATTCAATGGAAAATATGTGGAAACACCACAACTTGCCATATACATAACAGGCGCCTTGTTGAAGGAAAATCCCTATCACCTTGCCGCTAATGCCGATCACATGTACCTCAAGGCCATTGTTGAATTATTATTAGGGAAAAACGGGGTCGATGGTTTTACTTACAACAAAATTGAAGAAGATACTACGCTAGCATTTGGTCAATCAGTAACATTTAAAAAACGAGAACTGGCAAGGTTGGGAGGAGTTAAGTCTTCCTTACTTAATGCAGCTAATATTGATCAATCTGTATTTTATGCTGTCATACAGCTAGACTATTTGCAAGAGTTAGCGCATAAAAACAATTTGCTGTACAAAGGCATTCCAAAGTTTATGCCAGTGCGAAGAGATTTGGCCTTGTTGCTGGACCAAAAAACAGAGTATTCTGAAATTGAAAAACTTGCCTTTGAAACAGAACGCAAATTACTCAAGGCGGTAGATTTGTTCGATGTTTATGAGGATGCAAAATTGAATGGTAAAAAATCCTATGCCATTGCATTTACTTTACAAAGTGAAGAAGCCACCCTTACCGATAAACAAATTGAAGGGGTAATGGAGCGACTATTAAAAGCGTATAAAGAAAAACTTGGCGCAGAATTACGATCATAGTCTGTCATTCCTCTTTAAAGATTTAGTTGTCATTGAATTGGCAGGAGTTTTAGCTGGACCTTCTGTCGGTTTATTTTTAGCTGAATTAGGGGCACGGGTGATAAAAATTGAAAACCCAAATACGGGTGGTGATGTAACGCGCACTTGGCGCTTACCTGGCGAACAATCAGGCACCAATGAAAGTGCCTATTATTGGAGTGTCAACACCAAGAAAGAGATTCTTTTTCTCGACCTTAAACGCATCGAAGGACAACAAACCTTGCATGCCTTGGTTGAAAAAGCAGACATCGTTATTACCAACTACAAATTGGGCGATGCCGTTAAAAACGGGGCCGATTATGCCACATTGAGCCATCTACAACCAAAATTAATTTATGCCTCAGTGAATGGTTTCGGTGAAAATTCGCCTCGAACTGCTTATGATTTGATTTTACAAGCTGAGAGTGGATTCATGTCCTTGAACGGCACCCCCGACTCTGGTCCTATTAAAATGCCGGTAGCACTTATTGATTTACTCGCAGCCCATCAATTAAAAGAGGCGTTGCTAATAGCCTTATTAAAACGCGAACGACTAAACTGTGGTAGTCACATTTCTGTCTCGCTCTTTAACAGCGCAATTGCCTCTTTAGCTAACCAGGCTACCAATTGGCTTATAGCCCACCATCTGCCGCAACGAACAGGTAGCTTACATCCAAACATTGCGCCATACGGTGAAGTATTCACAACTCACGATCAAAAACAGATCACCTTTGCCATCGGTAATGACGACCATTTTAAATCGCTATGTGAGCTAGCCGCATTAACTGAACTCATTAGCGATGTGCGATACCGTAGAAATACGGAACGGGTGAAAAATAGGGTTGAACTTTTTGAATCCCTTCAACCCGCTATCAAAGCGCTGACCTATGAAAAAATTCACCGCTTTTGTCAGGAAAAGCACCTGCCGATGGGGCTTATTCGCAATCTGAAAGAAGTTTTTGAACTCCCCGAAGCAAAAGAATTACTGAGAAATTTTGAACATGAAGGAAATTTAATGCAATCAGTTTCAGGAATTGCATTTAACTTTCATGCATGAATTTCATTGTAAGGCAATCCAATCAGCTGTCGACCCTTGAAAAAATCATTGACCTTCGCTACGAAGTTCTTCGACTACCATGGAATCAATCGCGCGAATCTGCAACCGATTTGCAGGAATCAGAATGTGTGAATGCTTATATTGAAGTAGAGAATACGATTATAGCCTGTGGACGTTTGCAGGAAAACGCCCCTGGAATTGGTCAAGTCCGTTACATGGCTGTTGCTACTGCCCATCAAGGAAAAGGATTAGGAATATTAATTATGCAGTCGCTGGAGCAATCTGCATTAAAAATGAACATGCACACGCTTGAATTGCAAGCACGCGAAAACGCCGTTCCTTTTTACGAATCTCAAGGCTACCGCATCGAAGAAAAAACATTTAAGTTGTGGGACATCATTCAACATTACAGAATGGTGAAAAAATTGAATTAATCAATCCCAATAATGCCACTTTCTTGGAGTCCAATCAATCAACATGAGTTGAAGACTCTTTAATCGCCCCCCTCCCCGCTCACGGTTCCAGATATAAGTTTTTAAAACAGCATTCGGTAATAAGGACCGATGATAGGTCCCAGCATAATGTTGCGCATAAACCGTAACGGTAGAGTCACTTTCGTATTGAAAACTACCAGCATCAATCGCACTATACGTTCTTGAACTATCATCCACCGACGCAGAAAGAACTAACTCCGTTGAAGGGGCTACGTTTTCAAAAACCCCTTCTACCAACAACATGTTTCCTTCGTCATGATAAACCTTATTATAGGGAACACTAATTTCCATAGGAAACTCTGTACTATCCAGTATCACAGGTAGATTCGATGGACGAAAGGTGAAGTCGCCTGGTTTATCAACTGTTACTGAATAGAGAGGAGCGTTAATTTCGTCACGCAAATTGGTACTAGACCCTACCTTTATTCCAACCACTAAATTAATTCCTTGTGTTTGTGTGTTTTCAATAATGATAGGATAGTACTTTTTTAACAAGGCCAACTGCGCTGGATTAGCCGATGTCATGACCATGCACTTGGACTTCGAGGACTTCAAAAATACAGACAAAGCCTTGAGTGATTTTACCTCCTCATTATGGCTGTAACGAATTAACAGCCGGTTTTGATAATATTTTTTGTAGACCCCGCCAATCAAGGTATCGGTATCCATTAAAACCGCGGCTACCTCTTCTTTCCCAACCATTTCACCATATTTTTCAATCGCTTGGAACTGGTATTCATAAACTGTTTTTACAGCTTGATGGAGGTAATCCTTTTCATGATACGTCTTCATGAACAAAATGAAAAGGTAACCGAACAAGACAAAGTAGAACTGGGATGCTTTTCTATAGTGAATAAGTGACAACAACGATACCAATAAGCCCATCCCTGAAAACAACATCACAGAGTGCTGGTAGATAGGTGCACGTAAATGCGAATAACCAAAAATAATGAAGTAGTTAGCCAGAAATAAAATAAAAAGAGTGCTGTTTGTTTTTTTTATGGTTAGTCCCTTTTGAGAAACCGAAACCAAAACCAACAACAAAACAAGCCCCCATAATCTGGATGTGCCCAATAAAATTCTCACAAAGTCCCACCCTGCCGACCATAACGGTTTTTCAAGCCATCCACCTTGTTCAAAACCAATTCCGCCTAAACCTAGCTGATAAAACGTAATTGGTAAATGAGGTGTGTAGAGCAACACCACCCCAAGGCATGTAAATAAAAATACTTTGCGGGAGTTGGCAGGGAGTTGAAAAAAGCAAGTGATCATTAGCGTTAAGGCAAACAACGCATTCATGTGGTGATTAATCGCAGACAACCAAGCAAAAACGCCCATCCATACAAAATGACGTATGCGTGTGCTACCACCAACCAGATGATGGTAGTAATAAATCATCGCGGCGCTAAAAAACATGCCACTGCAATACATCCGTACAATTGGTGCGTAGTGCACAAACACCAATGAAAAGCCAGAAACCACGGCTAACATGAGGGCCACTTGTTTGCGGTAAAATTTCAACCCTGTTAGGTACAAATAAACCATTGTACCCAAACTAAACAACAGAAAAGGGAGTTTGAATAGCCATGTATCTGTCCCCAACCATCCAGCAGTATAATGAACAAACACCTGCAGCAAGGCTGGATGCGCATCAATACGAATACCTTCTTTTACCAATTGGTCAAACGTAGGATAACCAATCCGTTGAAAAGCACTAAGTTCATCGTATGTGAACTGGTAATCAAAAAGGGGAATTAGCCTAAGAATACTGCAAGCCAGCAGAATCAGTAAAAAGACCCAGTTTTCTTTTAAGGCTTGACGTATCATAGTACGAATGTAAAAAAAGCTGTTTCAATAGAAACAGCTTTAATAGATTTCTTGATGAGAAAGCGCTTTTTAGGCTACTTTAATCATCCAGTTAAATTTATCTGCAGAGCGGCCTTTGCGAATATTCCGCAATTCTTCGTCCACTTTTGTTGAAAATTTACGTTCAGCTACTGGAGGAAGGGCGTAGTCGTTGCCATTGTGGCCAATACCGATAATTTGAGCTATTGTAGCAGCGGTACCGCAACCAAACATTTCCTGAAGGGTGCCTGATTCGATAGCGGACATCACCTCATCAATACTCACCTTACGCTCTTCTACTTTCATGCCCCAATCTCTGGCTAATGTGAGCACACTGTTCCGCGTTACCCCATCCAAAATGGTGTCACTAAGCGCAGGCGTTAGAAGCGTATTGTTAATCACAAACATTACGTTCATAGTGCCGCTTTCTTCAAAGTATTTGTGCGTTTCACTATCCGTCCAAATGACTTGTTGGTACCCTTTTTGTTGAGCTAACCGGGTAGGAAACATACTACGACCATAGTTTCCAGCTGCCTTAACAAAACCAACACCACCATGTACGGCTCGGAAATAATCCGTTTCTACCAATACCTTAATCGGTTCACTGTAATATTTACCCGCTGGACAACAAATGATGATAAATTTGTATGTATCGCTGATTTTTACCCCGATGGCTTCATCAGTGGCAATCAAAAAAGGACGAATGTAAAGACTGCCTGTTTCGCTGGTAGGAACCCAACCGGCATCTAACTTTAGTAATTCATTGAGGCCATTCATAAACAGTTCTTCTGGAACTTCTGGCATGGCCATGCGCACAGCACTTTTATTTAATCGTTTTTGGTTGGCGAGGGGGCGAAATAATGCAACTTCTCCATTTTCGTTTTTATACGCTTTCATCCCTTCAAAAATTGCCTGTCCATAATGGAGAGCGCTCATGGCATAACTTAATGGTACATCAGCATACGGTTGAATGTATGCTTTTTCCCACTGGCCATTTGCATATTCAGCCACAAACATGTGATCTGAAAAACATTTACCAAATGCAACGTTGTTCACGTCATATTGTGATAAACGGCTTTCTTTAATTTTTGTGATACTGATATCGAGTGTACTGGTCATTGCGTTTTAATTAGCTGGGCAAATAACAAAAATATTTTTCAATTGACAAACAACATCAGTCAATCAAATTGTAAATAAGTAAGGCTTTAACACTCTTTGTTTTTAGCTCCTTTTAGAATGGAACTTGTTGAGTGCCAGGGTTTCCCCATCAAAAACAGCGTATGTGCAATAATTGATCCACTCACCCAAATTAATATAGCGGGCTTTGTCATCCACATTTAGGTCCAACGGCAGGTGCCGGTGCCCAAATAAAAAGTAGTCAATAGACTCCTTTTTAAGGTGTTCTCTGCAATACAAGAACAACCATTCGTTTTCTTGGCCTTTAAAAATTTCGTCTGTTGTACCTGTCGAAATTTTACTTCGCTTGCTACTTAGTTTAGCGATATAAAACGCAAGATTCGGGTGTAATCGACTAAAGAACCATTGGCAGATTTTATTGGCAAAAATACTTCTTAGTAGTTTGTACCCTCTATCTCCTGGTCCAAGTGCGTCGCCATGACCAATAAAAAATTTCTTACCGTTAAATTCACGGTGAATGGGGTCGTGATGCACAATCACATTCAGTTCCTCGGTAAAATAATCCTTCATCCACAAATCATGGTTACCGGTAAAAAAGTGGACGGGAATGCCTGCATCTGTAATTTCCGCTATTTTTCCAAGCAAGCGCACCTGCCCTTTTGGAACCGTGTACTTGTATTCGTACCAAAAATCAAAAATATCGCCTACTAAAAAGATTTCTTCTGCATCATAACGAACCATCTCTAGCCATTCTACGACACGGCGTTCACGCTGCAGACTTATGGCTTGTGTAGGAACTCCAAGGTGGAAATCCGAAGCAAAATATATTTTCTTTCCTGCTTTCAATTAAAAAATAGATTCACGAATCAACCGATTCGGTGCTAATTTATGAATATTCATTGTAAAGCGAATTCGCTCTGCCCAAGTTATACCATTGGCTTTAAGGTCCGTAGAAATCGCCTTGGAATAAATAAGCGGGAAATACACTTCAAATAAATCTTTTGAAAATGAAATATTCAACCCCCCATCGTAATATACGGTGCTGCTTCCATCCTTATTTCCTTTAATCACTGCATCGGCATATATCCTAACTATTTTCAGGGCGGGCGATTTTACACCAACCGCTGCCATCCATTGCGTGCTATTTGATTGTGGTGCGTAAATTTTTAATGTGCCATCACCTTCCATAAACTGCGAAAATGCAGGTCCTGCAGGCAAATTACGTCCCATATGATTCATGATAAACAGGTAATCATCATTGCCGGCATAACCACTTCCGCGAAAGGCGTAGTAATTTCTTGCTTCATCCGAACCTGTTAAAAAGGTACCGACAAATGCCTTGATGCGCATAGAGTTCTTGGCATTGAGCAGGAACGCTTGGTTGAAGGAGGCTTGCACTCGGAGCAAATCGGCCGATTGCTGCGCTTGTACTTGCAGTTGCCACGTATTGAGTACATGCTGGTGTTTTAATTCATAAGACACTACATTCAGTTGGTTATTTCGGCTTTTTACTTGCTCCGCGCCATTCACATTGATCAAACTATCTGCCATTACTTGGTGGTAGTTCAAAATAAGTTGGTGCGAAAACGGACCATTTGGACGGCGCTTTCTGAAATCGATAATTACAAATGGGGTAATACGGGTGTATTCACCCAATGTAGTAGTCCCATTTGCCAGCTTCCATTCATCATAAGCATAATGACGTGCCTTAACACCAAAGGTGATTTGTTTTAAGAAATGATCGAAGTAACGCGCGTAAGTCACTTCAGCCCCTCCAGCAAGGCGGTGATTGCGCGTTCCAAACATGGGTGCAACATAAAATTCTAAACGTTTACTCACCAATCCATAATTATGAATCACGAGTCCTGGCAATACCCCATTGTAATAATTACCCGCTAAAAGTGGCAACCAGTAGAGGCGGCGTTTAGATGGATGTTCCATTGCCGTTCCAAATTTTAATTGAAACGCACGTTCACGTTTAAACAGTTTTGTTGTAGAGGCTGCATTATTGTTCTTGAAGCGATCAGGCACCGAATAAGCATTATCAATAACCAATTTATCGGCAAGCGGTGAGGGAATAATTAGGCGTTTGCTGCCTTTAAAACCAGGAACTACCAAATGTGAAACAACCGATTGATTTTTTACCGCTTCTAAAATAAAAGGCGAGATTATTTTACTCACATTCCTAACTCGAACAACATAGGCTGTATCTCCCGACCGGTGAGGCTTTCCGACACGATAATCCGGCAATTGTTTGCCTGTAAGGTAATATTTTGTAAACCAATTCAAATCCGTTTTTAGTGTTGTAGCCAACGATGCAATAAAGTCCTCACGCGTTGGGTGTTTAAATGACCATTGCTTGTAATAAACATGCATGGCACTATCAAAGCGTTGTTTACCCACGATAGTGCGCAAATAATCCATTATAACTGGGGACTTACTATAAACGATTGCGCCGTAATTAAAATCCGTATAATCTGGTGAAAGGGTTTGGAGGGATTGATCATCGCGTGCTCGCGCGCTCATCATATACAGCAAATCCTTTTCCTTCCATACCGGAAATTCATTTAAACCCAGTAATTTGAAGGACGCATCTTTTCCAACAAAGTTGGCTAAGGTGAGCTTAGCGTAACGCGATCGCACATACTGCATTTCATAAAAGGAATTTAACCCCTCATCCATAAATGCATCATCTCTTTCATTGTTACCCAAAATGCCATAAAACCAGTTATGTCCAACCTCGTGAGCAATCACCAAATCAAGATCATACAAACTCCCTGGCGTATTGATAACAGTAACGTTGGGATATTCCATACCTCCGCCCGCCATAATTTGTCCATCTACGGCAGAAGCTTGTTGATAGGGATATTCACCTACCATTTCTGAATAAAACAAAACGGCATCCTTAACAAACCGCGCTCCTTCCTTCCAAAATTGTTTCCCAGCTTCTGTAAAAAAGGCATATGCTTTAACTGTTCTACCACTCACTGGCAGTTTAAATTCTTCCATGCGCACCATAAACCGTTTATCAGCAAACCAGGCAAAATCATGCACCTTATTTTGCTTAAGTCTTACCGTTTTATAGGTAGCAGCACTCTTCGGAAAACCAAGTGAATCAGTGACTTTAAAATCCAAATCCAGTTGTAGGCGTTCTTTCATAAACGCGTCATCTTCTGGCGAGTCATAGCGGTCGCCTGTTGCAGCTACCACATAATTCGTCGGCAAAGTAATACGCACATCAAAGCTGCCAAACTCACTATAAAATTCACCTTGATTCAAGTACGGCATAACATGCCAACCAGACTTATCGAATACGGCAGGTTTGGGATACCATTGCGTTATAAAATACGCCTGTGAAGTATGTCCTAATCGTGAAAACGAAGCATCTGGTAATTTAACAGTGAACGGGGTTTCAATCACCACTGAATCTCCGGGTCGCAATGGTTCGTTTAAATAAACCACGGCCGCATCACTTGTATCTTTCAACAAATGCCATTTTAGCGGTTGTCCCTTGATATTAAAGTTCAAACTATCTATTGCTCCCCGTTGAGCCACTTTCGAATAATGCAAAGTCGTTTTGTCACCTAGCAAAAGTTGCCGGTCGAGATGGGTATTGGGTTGGTAAGCATTTGGCCATAAATGAAAATAGAGAAAGGTCAATGTACAGCCGGAGTTATTTATATAGGTCAACTTTTCATGCGCAGACAAGGTGTGCAAACTGTCATTGAGCTTTACATCGATAACATAATTAACCGTCTGTTGAAAGTACGTTTGAGCAATAGAGTGCCCCATTTGAATAAAAAACGCCACGAACAATACGTGGCGTTTAAGGTTAAGATAGCGCATAGCGTTATTTCAAAATTTCAGCGAGTTTCTTGTCAAGCTCATCGCCGCGTAAATTTTTTGCAAGAATTTTTCCTTCTTTGTCCAACAACACGGTATAAGGAATTCCTTGTATGGCATACAAATTAACCACCGAGCTGTTCCACTGTTGAAGATCGCTCACTTGCGGCCATGTAATTCCGTCGGTTTTTATTGCTTCTACCCAATTGGCTTTGTCCTTATCTAATGACACCCCAAAAATTTCAAACCCTTTGTTCTTGTATTTAGCGTAAGCTTTAACCACATTTGGCATTTCCTTGCGACAAGGACCACACCATGAGGCCCAAAAATCAATCAACACGACTTTGCCTTTAAAAGAACTAAGTTTCAATGGCTTGCCATCGGGGTCCGCTAATTCAATATCCGGTGCCATTTCGCCAATTGACAAGGCCAATGTGCGTGCAACAAAATCATGGAAATTCTTCACGTTTTTATCGTTCGGGTATTTTTTACTTAACCCCACGTCCAATTTGCGATAAACATCACCATAATTATCTGGCTCAAGCGATTGTACTGCAATCAATGAAGCGTACATATCGGCGTGTTTATCAATCATGGATGCAATTTCATCATTAACTGGGCGCATGATGGCGTTATATGGTGCTTCAAACGTGGCACTAATAGAATCGAGCTTCTCAGGCTTTTCGCGAAACGGCTCCATCAGCGATTGTGCGATTTGATTCAAGGAGTCTACCCGCTTGTCTCGCTTTCTCGACACATCTGTGAATTCCATGAACAAAGAAGTTTCATCCGACCCTTCTACTTTGTAGGTATTCCCAAGATCCTTGATATCACCAGTTACCATAACCTTTTGAGAAGAATCAAGCACCAACATGGCGAAATTCTCTTCAGATACCTTGATGCGATAAAAACCAATTTTAGGAACGTAATTCTCAAAAACAAAATTACCTTCACTATCCACAATCGCACTGTCAACGGCGATGGGTTGTTGCGAAAGTTTTTCGAGAATCAACCGTTCTCCGTTGCCATTCTTGAATTTTCCTTTTAATTCAAAGCCACCTTGGTTGGTGTCGCTACACGACGCAAGCCCAATAGCGGCTGCGGTAATAGTAAGGAGGGTAAAATGCCTCATGATTCTTATTTGCTTATTTTGATTCTAACGTTTGTTTAACTAGTTGATTGAGCATTTTTGGGTCGGCCTTGCCCTTGCTTCGTTTCATGGCTTCTCCTACAAAAAGGCCTAACAAGCCAACTTTCCCACTTCTATATTCTTCAACCTTGGCTGGCATGCTTGCCAAAACCTCATCTACCACAGCTTGCAAGGCGCCGGAATCGCTGTTTTGAATGAGGTCTTTTTGTGTTGCAAGTGTTTCTGCTTTTTCACCGGGATTTTCTGCCATTGCTGGAAACAACACTTGGGCCGCCGCTGAATTGCTGATTTTATTGTTATCAATTAGGGTAATGATTTCAGCAATCGCCACGGGTTTCAAAGGAAAAGCTGAAAATGGTAATGCCCGTTCATTTAACCAACTGCGAACGGGACCCATGATCCAGTTAGCGGCAGATTTAAAATTGGTGGTGTGTTTAATGAGTTCGTTGAAGTAAATAGAAATTTCTTTCGATTCTATAATTTGAGCAGCATCGTACTCGCTCAATTGATATTCCTTGGTATATAAGCGATGTAGAGCATCTGGCAAAGGAGGTAATTGCTTTCTAACGGAGTCAATATACCTTTGCGTGATGAACACGGGCTGCAAATCTGGTTCTGGGAAATAACGGTAATCGTTGGCACTTTCCTTGCTACGCAGCGAAAAGGTTAAATCCTTTACAGCATCAAAACTTCTTGTTTCTACCGCCACAATGCCTCCTTCTTCTATTAAATCAATTTGACGTTTGATCTCAAAATCAATCGCGCGTTGAACATTTCTAAATGAATTCATGTTCTTGACTTCCACTTTCCTTCCAAAGGCTTCAACGCCTTTTTTTCGGACCGAAATATTGGCATCACAACGTAATGAACCTTCTTCCATATTACCGTCACAAATGTCGAGGTAACGAACAAGTTTTCTTACTTCAGTTAAATAAGCATAGGCTTCCTCGCCGGTACGAATATCTGGTTCTGATACAATTTCCAACAACGGTGTGCCTGCACGGTTCAAATCCACCAAGGTTTCAAAGGGATCAATGTCGTGCATGCTTTTTCCTGCATCCTCTTCCATGTGAATGCGCGTAAGGTTTACCCGCTTCTCTACTCCATCCTTAAGTCGAGCAATGACGTAACCGCCATTGCAAATAGGCGTTTTGTCCTGCGTGATCTGGTACCCCTTCGGTAAATCGGCATAGAAATAGTTCTTCCTTGCAAATTGATTTTCTTCACGAATGTTGGCATTAACTGCAATACCTAATCGTACAGCAAATTCAATGGCACGCGTGTTCACTACCGGCAATGTGCCAGGGTGACCCAGTGTAACGACACTGGTTTGAGAATTGGGCATACCACCATACTGTGCAATATCGCTGCTGTACATTTTCGTGCGCGTCAACAATTGAATGTGACACTCCAATCCTATAACGGCTTCGTATTGATCGTAAATACTCATTGGGACAAACGCCAAAGATAGCGTTTTTTAGCCCATTTTTAGGCGTCTAAACGAGTTTAGGGGCAGAATTGTTGGGATTATCCTTTTTTATGTTTTGTCCTTTAAAAAACGACCAAAAGCAAGTGCATCTGCGGTGCTTGGCAGCTCCGCTCCTAGCACCTATTAAATATCCCTGGTTTCTTCTTCTTCCATGTCCACCAACGGATCAGCGGTAATTTCCTGCTGAAGGGTTTTACTGTGAATGGATAACAAAATGGCTGGCAACAAAATTAAATTGGTAAACATACTCATCAACAAGGTAAGTGAAACCAAAATACCCAAAGCCACCGTTCCCCCAAAGCTAGAGGCCGCGAAAATAGAAAATCCACAAAACAAAATCACCGATGTATAAATCATACTCCGCCCTGTATCGTGTATGGCTTCTGAAATAGCACGCGCTGCTGTGCGTCCTCTTTTCATTAATTCTTGTCGGTATCGGGTTAGGAAATAGATGGTGCCGTCTGATGAAATACCAAAAGCAATACTAAAAATAAGGATAGTAGAAGGCTTAAAGCGTATATCTAAAAATCCCATCACCCCAGCTGTAATAACTAGTGGTATGAGGCACGGTAATTTTGAAAGAACGATAATGCGGACAGAGCGAAATAAAGCAATACCTACAAGTGCAATGAGCACAATTTCGATTACCAAACTCTCAATTAAATTGGAAAGCAAGTAATCGTTGCTTTTTAGGAAAACTAAACTATGGCCAGTGGTGTTGACATCGTACTCCTTGGGGTCAAAAATAGAGTCGATACGGGGGCGTAGTTCAGCCATCAACACCTTCATCCGTTTAGACCCAATATCGGCAGCTTGGTAACTCACCCGCGTAACTTGCCGCGCTGTATCAATAAAGGATTTTAACCGGTCGTTTGAGCCAGATTTCGGGGACACATATTCTTGGAGTTTCTTTAAATCGTCTACTCCCGGCATTCTGTAATATTTCGGCTGACCATCGCGATAGGCTTGGTACCCAAATTTAATAGCTTCTACTAATGATAACGGTTTTGAGAATTCTGGGTACTCGGCCATTAAGCCTTGTAAACGTTTAATCTTGTATAAAGCCTTGGCATTGTCGCCAAATACACCGTTACGCACCTTGGTGTCGACCGATATTTCAAATGGCAACACGCCCTTGAAATGTTTTTCAAAAAACGCTAAATCGGTATACACTTTATCCTTTTTCGGTAAATCATCCACCACGTAGCCATTCATGTTGATGAACGACATCCCCCAAATGCTTACCAGGGTAAGTACCGTGGTAATAATATACACCATGGGCCGGTGATTTTGTACCACATTGTCAATAATGGTGAGTGATTTTCCTATGATCGGATTATCCTGATGCTTGGTATGTTTTGCCGATGGCATTGGCAACAGACTTAAGAGTACAGGAATTAAAATCAACGTTACAAAGTAAGTCGCCAATACACTAATCGAAGCCACCACACCAAATTCTACCAACAGCGAACTTTGGGTAAAATAGAGCACTGCAAAACCAATAGAGGTGGTGATATTGGCCAAAAAGAGCGTTACACCAATTGTTTCAATAGTCCGTGATAAAGCCTTCAACCGATTGCCATGATCAAGAATCTCGCGCTGGTATTTATTAATGAGGAATATGCAATTCGGCACACCAATGACCATGATAAGCGGTGCGACTAATCCCGATAAAACAGTGATTTTGTAACCGAACAATTGCATGATGCCAATCGACCAAACCACCCCAATTGCCACCACAATTAATGAAACCAGTACGGTACTGATGGTTCTGAAAAATAACCATAAGATAAGTCCCGTTACACAAATAGCCAAAATCAAAAACAAGGTCATTTCTTTCGAAACTTTCGCCATCATCGCTGCACGCACGAAGGGCATCCCCGAATAATGCATTTCTACTCCATGTTTTGCACCATAGGCAGCGCCTATATTGGTAATCTCCTTAACCATGGTAATGCGGCGGGCCGAATTCAAATCTTCTTTCTTGAACGTAATGGCCATGAGGGTGGCACCAGATTCTTTATTGAGTATCAATCCCTCATAGAAAGGCAAATCCAACAATGCATCACGCAAACTATCGGCTTGTGATTGACGCGATACACCTGCGTTCATTACCCGCACCGTATCAAAGCGCATCAAACTATCGTTACGCACCAAACCATAGGCTGTAGGTAGGGCAAGTATATCCTTTATACCTTGAATCTTTTTGATTTTCTGACTGACGTCGTACCAGTCATTCATCTTGTCGGCCTTGAACAAATCTTTGTCCTCAAAACCCATCACCAAAACAGTTCCATCTTCGCCAAACTTCGAACGGAATTGTTTGTAATCAATAAACGTGCTGTCTGAATCTGGTAAAATTTTGGCAAACTCGTACGATAACTCCATCTGTAAAGCTTCCCATCCCATAAATACGGTGAGCAACATCACTATTGAAGTGAATGCTACACGGTTCCTAAGAAGGGCAGATGAAAATTTTCTCCACATAATTTCTAATGCTGTATAATGCGTTTTTTCCTAATCATTCCCCCGCGCGTGTCCTTTATGCTATTCATAATCACAAACGCTGAGGGGTCTATTTTTAATATTTCTGTGTTCAAACGGGCAACCTCCAATCGGGTAATAACAGAGTATAGAATGTCAATTTCAGTGTTCACTGACCCACGCTTGCCGTAACCCCTTGTTCCTTTGTAAACGGTTACGCCGCGACCCAATTTCTCGGTGATCATCAGCCTAATTTCTTCATTCTTCGCCGAAATAATAGTTACTCCGGTGTACTCCTCAATACCTTCAATGATAAAGTCGACGGTTTTGGAGGCGCTAAGATACGCCAAAATGGAATATAGGGCAGTTTCCATAGAAAGCAGGTAAGCAGCATAGGAGAAAATGATGATGTTCACGATTAGAATAATGTCACCAATCGTCAAGCCGGTATTACGACTAAAGGCTATGGCCATTACCTCTGTTCCATCAATAACCCCACCTCCCCTCATGGTTAACCCAATGCCAGCACCTAAAAAGAATCCGCCAAATACAGCGACTAATAATTTGTCCGTCGTAAGAATGGGATAATTCACTACCGCTACCGTTACGGCAAGCAATAAGATACCAACAAGGGTTTTGATAACGAAATTCTTTCCTACTTGCTTGTATCCAAGCACAATAAAGGGGATGTTGAGCAAAATAATCAGCAAGGGTAAACTAAACCCGTAACGGGCGCGCACCAATAACGACACCCCCGTTATGCCTCCGTCAATAAAATCATTTGGCAGCAAAAAACTCTTTAACCCAAATGAGGCACTCAAAACTCCCAAAATAATGAGAATGAAATTGATGATCTCGGACTTTAGAACACGCTTAAATCGGAGAAATGCACGCGCCTTCTCCCTATCAAACCTATTGGTGCTCTGTTGCTGTGTCAACGAGTGCATTCAACGAATATACGCAAACTGTGCCATAACGCCTTCCAAATATTTCAAGCCACTGATTATTAAAAAGATGCGGAATAAAAAACAACACCTAGGACGATACCAACTCATTTTAACATTAGACCAATATTAAAAAAGGAGACCATTGTTAAATCGACTTTATTTTCAAAAAAGGGCTTGTAAAGCAATTAATTTTTGTATCTTAGATGTGAGAATTTCTTTCTCATTTTGGGTAGGCCTCCGGTTGTTTACAACTGGGGGCTTTTTTTATAAACAGATTAAACAAGTTAAAAATCGTCTCTCGTTTTTTCCTCCCACAAAATTAAAAGCAGTACCAACTCAACATGGCTTCTCTTAACTAGGGCTTTATTCAATGATTATTTTTCGAACCCTTACTTGACTGCCACTAACTAATTGCAATAAGTAGATGCCAGGTGAAATCGACTCTACATTCAACGTTGCGTTCACCCCTTTAACCGCTTGCTCATACACCAAACGCCCATCTAATTTCAATAGTTGTAAATGGGCATTCATTGGCTCCGATGGAAATAATACCTGCAGGAGGTGGTCTGCTGGTTGGGGATAGATGGTCATTTCCTGCCAATAATCATCTCTTAAAGCGTTGATACAACCATTAAATGTTATTGCACTCCACTTTGTAAAACTTGAGTAAAAGGGAATCACCGCGCAGACATAAGATAAATACAGCTCATTCTGAAACACACTCAATCCCCAACTACCACCATTACTTGTAACGCCTCCATAAAAACCGCATGAATCGGGATGTGAAGGATGGCTCACATCAATTACATGCAACTGACTTTTTCCAGTGGAAAGAAATACGCGCCCGCAATTTTTATCTAAATGAATTTCGTTGGCGTGCCCAGGTGAGGAAAACCAATTATTAGCGGGACAATTATAGGGGTTCCACCACCCTTTCAAAGAAATGTGGGCCGTGTCTTTTACGTTTAAAATCTCCATATTACAGTAGTCCACAGCGACATACAACAATGAATCGTTTAACACACAATTATTATACGCTTTGGCTTTGTTGGTAGGCAAGTACATAACTGAATTGCACCAGCGGCCACTTTCTTTTGGTGAAGCTGGATTCGTACAATTAATCACCCGCACACCGCCTGCATCGTAACACAAATAAACTACACCGTTTTTCACCGCCATGCCCCTTGCATTGTAAGTGTCGGCATTGGGATTGGTAACGGGTGGAAAACTCAGCGATGGTAAAAGTTGACCGACCTTGGTTAAGGCTGATTTATTGCTGGCATCAAAGATGACTAATCCACTTTGCATGGCACCGAAGTACACATAATTGCCTTCGGCTTTTACCACACCTCCACCACTTGAAGAACCGGGTAATATATAGGTATAGGTGACAACACACTGATTAACGTTGGATACAGAAACGACGGCTAAGCCAGCTGATTGGGGATTAGTGAAGGAATTGCCCAATGCTATGTACAAATAGTCGCCCTGTAGGTCCAAATTCATCACATGCAATCCACCAAAGGAAGTTGTTGCTATGCTCGCTGCTAAAACGGGTGCAGACATAGTGGTGACATTGTATACCTTTAACCCCACTTCTTTGTTGGCTACATAGAGGTAAGGACGATTAGGGTCGCGCAACATCGACAATACTTCGTTGCTGCAGGGATAGGTAACATCCGCTTGCTTTTGAAAATTTAAATTACCACAAGTCTGACCACGCACTGGCAACTGGGTAAAGACAACAATTAGCGCTACGAGCAGCCCCCGAACAGTAAGTGGAATACAATTTTTCATTCGTCCTGCCTTTATAGTGTTAACAAAAGAATGCAACGGCAACATCATTTCATTAACCATATAGGCAGAATCTCATGCAATTGCCGTAGGTTAAAACTACAAAAAAAAGAACTGGCACAAATGCCCCTCCATTAATTAGGGAGGTGACTAAATAAACAAATCGCTTATAACCTGCTCTTCACTGTTAACCATCGCATCTATTTCTTCATCGAGACGCACCACATAAGCCGCTTCGTCTAACAACTTGGCTGAACAATAGATAGATCGAGGCAATTTGTTTCCTGTCAAATCGGTTGTAATGTTAACCGACATAAGCATAACACGGGTACCAATACTGTTGATTTTTCTCACCAAGGGAACGAAATCCTGGTCCCCTGCAAACAACACGATCACATCGTAATTTTTATGAATGGCTAAATCAAAAGCTTCGAGGGCTAACCACACATCAATTCCTTTTTCTTCTGGCGGATTAACATTTTCATTCATTGGAAAAAAATGAGTCACAATGCCAGCGCGCATCAGCAATTGATCATAAAAACGATCGGTCTCCAATTGTTTTGTGGGATCAGCAAGGGCGTTGACGGATTTCAATGAAAAGCGACCCCTAAAAAAATGCGACTCCACAATTTGGCACATCGACACCTGTCCACCTGTCTCCATGCTTGCCACCTTGTGACGAATAAAATTGTGCAATCCTGTAAAACTAATATTGGCCTGTCGTATGTGTTTGTAGCGGTAGTAACGCGATACGTTAGTAAAAAAAGAGCCGTCGTAAAAAACCGCTATGCGCCTCAATGGATTTGAATTCATACAATTAAAAATGGCAAAATAGGCGTTTAAGTATTTAGATAAATGGAAACCCTAACAAAGCCTTTGTTTTTTAATGGTTTTCTACTAAATAATTTAGTACTCTCCGCAACCGCTATTAGGTTTATAACCATAAATGTTGGAGAACCGCACACAAAAAATGGTGGATAAAATTCTAAAAGCCGATGGCAGTTAGATGCATAAAAAAAGGGTCCATCACCTATCAAGGTAATGGACCCAATAATTACGCATCCACTTGCGACTAGTAACAAGCTACTTAATCACATAGTCACCAGCATGGGCATGCGGCGCCATACATCGGTTAATTCAGCTGTTCTGTTAATATAACCCGGCTCATCATGATTAAATAGAATGGTGGCTTCCCATGGCACCACGTGCTGTTCGAAAGTGCGCTGACTGTCCATCCTGACCACAAGTTGATTTTCTGCAAGCACCATGTCGTGTGGGTTGTTCAGATTAATCCAACGTTTGACTTTTGGCATTTCAAGTGGACGGATGAAAATATGTTTCAATTGATCATGATACAATTGCGAAGCGGCGGTAATATAAACCCATTTGTAGGTCTCGTTTTTAAAATCAGGATGCATCAAAAAATCATAGGTCAGCAAGGTCCCCAAACTGTGAGCATAAACAACATCGGGTTCAAATTCTTTTAACAAGGTTTGAAATTGCAGGCGCCATTTTTTCTTCATCTTTTCGTCGATCAAAAACTCTGCAACCATGCCGGCCCGCCAACGTATTTGGTTTTTCAACGGCTTATCCCCTGCCGATTTGTGAGACCGCACACGCCAGTTCGTTTCCTTGCGACAAACTAATAACGATAAAAGTGCTTTTAAATAATCGAACCCGCTAGGGGGACCATTTTCTTCAAATAATTTATCATAGGCCATGAACTGTGGTTCAATCTTTCTTCCTCCACCCATAGCTTTTTCTACTGCATTGACCCAAACTTCCTGCCACCACAGATTATCATCCATGTGTCCTACGCCGTGTACAAATAGCACTTTCATATTTCTAAAATTATTACCTAATATACTAGTTAGTAAATTGAATACCTATAATTCTAATAATAATATAACGCACACGTTATTAAGATTTTTAACAGCCAAGGAATTTTGCAGGATTGATTCGCGTCAAATGTTCCCAGTACGGCGAAAGTTTGTTGTAAGCCAACTGAAACAAAACACTCTCCTTATTTTCTTGTTCGGTCATAAAAAAATCAGTGCCAAACAAAACCCTTTTGTATAACGGTTGGTCAAAGCGGTCGCGGGTTATAAACAACTTGGTTATAGCGTTGAACACCTCTTCGCGATTGAGTTCATTCAACGTATATGAAATGTCCGTATACAAATTGGGATACTGCTGCATCAAACGAATAATGTGCTCGCCCCATAATAAAGGGTCTTCTTCACGTACTTGTTTCAAATAGGCATCTTCCTTACCTTTCACCAATTCTGTTGCGCCTCCCATGTGAGCTAAACAAATCTTCAATTGAGGAAAGGTTTCGAGAATAGGAACATAATTGAGGGGATGCCCAAACAAATCGCACGCTTTGTCGTTATTGCCCTTGCCATTATTCTTTATCCATTTGTTCTGATAATAAAGATCGATACGTTCTTGCAGGTTGAGTTTTACAGATTGAATAGTGGGGTAATCGCTTGCCGGAAAAACGACACTGATATCGCGCGGCACCAATTGCTCAATGGCTGAACCTATATATTGATTACCTACTCGGGTGCAATGTGAAATAACTGGAAGATGGTATTTTTCAGCATAGGCATACATGTCCAGCAACCGATTATCGAATGGGAAAAATCCCAAGGCCGGATACAACTTAATGCCGCTAAAAAATGGACGAACTCCTCCGGCAGTATTCAAGCCCCCTTCGAAATAACGGCGACTCCAGATTACGAGATCTTCGCCGGACTTATGACGTGGATCGATTCCTAAAAAATTAACCACATGTTGGCCATAGTACCTTTGTATTTGTAAAACCTCAGCTAATTGTGTCTCAAAATCCATCGGGGGTTTTACATCGTCCATGTAATCCATGTTCATTGTTAGCAGCACTGCTCGCCCTTCAGGCGCTTCTGTTAACAACGTCTTCAATTCAATTTGCAAAACTTCACGCTGTGTGCGTTGCAAGGCGACATTTAAAAACGATAAGTACTTATCAAATTTCTTGCGCGACATTTCATCCTTTCCAACCTGGGCCAAATTCAATTGGCGAATAAACACGCGCCCCACTTCACTGCTAAGCGCTTTTAATAATTGTGGCGCAAATGTTCTTACAAAGGCAGCGGGAATAATACGCAGGAAATTAGGCGAAACACAACGGTCGGTAAACACATGTATGTGGGTATTGGTGAACTTCAACATGACTATTTATTGCTAGTTGGTTTAACGCCGGCCCTGCGAATGTCGACCAATTTGAGTAATAGATTGAACCAGAACGGTGCCCCAACACTTAGCGTAAAGCCACTGATCAGAATACCTAGCACATACTTGGTATAGGTCCACGGCTCTTCCCCTTTATTGCGACGCTCGTTATAAGCCATCAAGCCTGCATCAGCTGTATTTAAATCGGCTTTCAGCACCTTACTCTTGTTGGCGGGTAACCAACTCCAAGGGGCGCTGCTTTGACTATACCCTATTGGTAGATTCAATGCACCTGCAATGCCAGTGACCCTGTCGGCAACTTCAAATGCATGGTCTGCCAACGAATCTTGAACTGCCAAACAACTTGCCATGGAGTCAAGTAATGGTTGATGGGTTAACCGCAAGGCACTTATTAATTTGGTTGGATCTGTCCTTAATGCCAAGACATTTTTTCCGCCGACACTATCACGCAGGTGTTTAAATGTTTTGTCTTCTATCGAAAAAGTGGCAATCATTTTTCCCAAATCCTGGCGCGCACTGTCTGATAGCTTAACATAATTGTCTGCCGTTACCATCGCCTGATTCACCAGCTTAGTGCGCAACACGCCATCCATACTCATGGTTTTAATCAAGTGCAGCGCATCCACATTTAATAACACGGCTACAGCTAGGCCGATAAAGATGGACTTTTTCTGCTGTCGCGATTTGTACCAACCCGACACCCGTTCCATGTAATCGTTAAACCATTTTTGCAGTTGCCCTTCAAGGTTAGCAATACTCCCCTCACTGCGCTCGTAAAATCCATAAAGCGTATCGCGCAAGGGCGAGGGATTCATGGCCGCTAAACCCACAGCAAACCGCTCTATCAAGGTCATGCTCGGCAAAGGTTCAGCTAGGCGGTAGGTTTTGCGACCATGGCTGTCTAACACTGGCTGTCCCGCTTCATTCAATTCAACCACTACCTTTTGTGTAATAGGCGTTTGACTGGCAATTAGATCAACCAACACCAAGGCAAATCGTTCTGATGAAATATAACTAGGTGTCAATTTCTTTTTATTACTTGAAGGGTTCGGTAATAACCCCAGAAACGATAACCGCTTTTTAAAAGCCGTTATACGTTGTATTTCAGGATGACTGTAAAACAACTCGCCATATTGAAGGTTTAAATCATCGCTTAACAACTTCAAAATAGAAGTCCGCAACAACTCCCCACGCTCTTCATTATACTGACTGAGCATTTCATTAATAATAGAGACTAAAATGCTGAGCAGGGCGTAAATAAAAACGAGGGACAATAATATGTCCAGAAATGGAATGTTCATCATTTAACGGGTGGAATCCTTTAAGATTCTATTACGAAAATAAAATGAAAAAACATGTGATGTGGCTTCCTTCACTACATTTCAGTAATTATAACGTTGAAAAGTAAGATTATTCTGAATTTTACCTTTTTCGGGGCAACAATTGCACAAATTGCTTAAATCAGAAAGCCCTTATTTTCTTCTCAATTATTTATTCGTCATGTGTAATTAACTAGTACAGGCTGTGAATCTAAATTGGCCGTAAGTCTCAAACGTGTCTATTCACAACTGTTCCAGCCGTTAACACCTTCGTCCTCTTAGTTTTTTGCAACTAGTGTAATACAACCTGTTCATCCTATTAACTGTTACCATGCATGCAATTAACACCGGTGCAATACGCTAAAACAGGATGTAAGAACTGAGGTAAAATTGAACAATTTTTCATTACTGAGTAAATCTAAACAACAATCGATAAAATTTAGATTTTGTCCGACTGCCATTTGTAAGAAACTCGGGTCAACACACCTGCAATCCTCCTCTCTAAGTCGTGGTTGTTCTAAAACAAAAAAGCCATCTAACGATTAGATGGCTTTTTTAAAAAATTAAAGTCGATTAGTCTTTAACAAATTTCTTTACAACACCATTGATTTCAATTAACCATAAACCTTCAGGCAATGTGCTTACATCCAATTGACCACTTTCATTTATCACACCTTGTAATACGATACGACCTTGTGCATCACTAATTTTATACTGTGTATCTTTTTGACTCAAAGTTCCCTTTAACGAAACATAACCAGAAACAGGATTAGGATAAAGCATCCATTGATCCGATGTTGCTACCTTTGAAATACCTGAAGTGGGTGCTGTATTTAAATATACTTTCCAAAACGGACTACTCCCATTGCCAAAAACAAAGATGTCGCCATTATCGCTCACGCGCTCTGCTGTCACAATTAAGTCCACTTGGTCATCACCATTAATATCACTCACCGTCCATGAGGCATTTTGTGACTTGGTACTCGAAGACGCAAATCCACTCAAGGTGTTAAAACCATAGGAAGATCCGCCTTTAATTTGTCCCCCATTGGGTACCGAAAAATTCACAGCATCTTCAAAACCACTGCCATTGTTGCGATGCAGCTTCCAATAAGGGGTTGAACTTAATCCGAACACGGTTAATTCTTTGTTTAAATCCAATCCACCCGTACTTACAAGATCAGGTTTGCCATCACCAGTTATATCAATCATAACCCACGCCATCGACCCTTCTAATTCATTCGAAGTGGGGGTTCCAGAAAAATTATTAAACCCGAGTGTACCATTCGTTGTTAGTTTTCCACCAACAGGTAAACGCCAATTGACAACAGCACCACTAAACCCACCACCTGTGTTTAAATACACTTTCCAAAAAGGATTGGTCCCACCAAAGGCAACATCAAGACCATTGAGGTCGTTTTGTGCGGTGATGACTAAATCAGGACGATGATCTCCATCCATATCAACAACATTCCAGGTTTGATTGCCTTCGGTATTATTTCCTGCCGCACTTGCATATAAATTATTGTAGCCAAAGGCCACCGAGCCGTTCATATAACCGCCTTGTGGCACCGACCAATTGGTAACACTAGTATTAAACCCACTACCGGTATTTAAAAAAACTTTCCAATAGGGATTGTTTCCAAAACCATACACCACATTATCGCCATTCACATTCACTTGCGAGGTAACAACTAAATCGAGTCGGTCGTCTCCATTCATATCCATCATTCCCCAATTCATATTCCCCTCGTCATTGCTTGAGGCTGCTGAACCCGCTGTATTAATAAACCCTCTCGAAATACCACCCAATATATATCCGCCATCAGGTAGCTGAAACGATAGGGCATTCGTATTAAAACCACTGCCCGTATTTAAGTAAACATTCCAATGATTATTTGATCCCAATCCGAGCACGGTTACTTCACCATTCAAATCGGCTTGCGCTGTTACAACCAAATCAGGCAAACGGTCACCGTTGATATCGAATAGCGACCACGATTGGTTGCCATCGGGCGAATTGGCGACTGCCGTTCCTGCACTGTTATTGAATCCATAATTAACACTTCCAACAATTTTGCCGCCACTCGGCACACTCCAGGCTGTTGACGATGAGTTAAACTGGGTACCAGTGTTAAAATATACTTTCCAATGTGGACTATTGGTTATATCAAACACATAATCATCACCATTCGAATCATTTTGAGCAAACACCACCAGGTCTTTTTTCCCGTCGCCGTTCATATCAATCAATCCCCACGATTGGTTACCGTCAGAATTATTGGCAATACTGCCAGTGGTATTAATGTAGCCATTACTCACATTCCCAATTACATTACCCCCATCAGGTACATTAAAATTACTAAACGAGTTAGCAAAGCCTTGTGCTAAGGCAACCGCTGAACACATCGATAAAAAAACGGAGGTAATAAGTTTCATAGAAGTCAAGTTTATTACTTAAAAGTAGGAATTTAATTGATTGATTTTTGCGGTTTTTATTGACGATTTTCATACGGTAGAGTGAGTTGTTAGCCTTCTCAATGGAGGCCTTCATCGCAAAAAGTCCAATGACACCTTTTCCTTAATACCATTCATGCAAGAGATCCTTCTTCTATGAGCAGACGTATGTAATTAATACAGGTTATCAGCGAATTTGTTTTTAGTCACTACTTAGAAATGTAATTGATAATAACATTGCTCCTACTTGCTACTTGGGCGAGCGGGCGGGCTTTACGGCAGTAGAGAATTTGCCAGGCCTGCACGCACTAGGTTGTGCGGGGTCCCCTCAGCTAACGCCTTCGGGGCCTCCGCCAACCAAGTGCATGCACTGCCTGGCTGCATTCTGCTACTGCCTGCAATCCCTCTCGCGCACTACGGCCTTCGTCTACTCCAACGGCTTCAAAACAACTGTCCCTCCTATTTTCGAGTACATCTATTTGCTACTCTCCAGCGATAACGTGTTGCCATCGAAAAACAACTTGCTACAATCTATAGCAATCAATTGCTACAATACATACTAATTTCGTTCTATGGATTTTATCTGGAGTGATAGTGCATCAAACGAGGGGGTAACGACACCTGCCGTTGAACAGGACGTTCAAACTGACCTGCTAGAGCGCCGCGAGCGGCTTACGCGAGGCCGTGGTGCTGGCGTGAACGTGAGCAATCGCTTTGAAAAACAAACGTATGCTGCGGAAGTGTTAGAGATGTTGGATGAGGACTTGCTTGTACCTGAAAAAACGCAAATCATTTACACCTACCCTAAAACCATCGTCAACAAAGTTGATAGTCCAGATTTACCCTTTGAGTATTCCCTCAATCCGTACCAAGGGTGTGAGCATGGTTGTGTGTATTGTTATGCGCGACCAACCCACGAATACTGGGGTTACAGTGGGGGGCTCGATTTTGAGCGCAAGATTATTGTAAAAAAGAATGCGGTAGAATTATTAGAGAAGCAATTAAGCAGTAAGAACTGGAAAGTTGCTCCTATTCTTTTATCGGGCAATACCGATTGTTACCAACCCATTGAGCGTGATTTAGAAATTACCCGTCGTTTGTTGCAGGTGTGCTTGAAATACAAACATCCTGTGTCTATCATCACCAAGAATACCTTGATTAAGCGCGACATGGATATTCTGCGTCAATTAGCAGCAGAAAACTTGGTGCATGTTTATGTCTCTATCACAGGTATTGATGAAAAATTGCGCCGAATCATGGAACCACGGACTGCCACTTTCAAATCACGTATTGAATTAATATCCACCCTTACTGCTGCAGGCATACCAGTGGGCGTAATGGTGGCACCAATTATACCGGGTTTGAATAACCATGAAATCCCCTTGGTATTGCAAGAGGCGGGCATTGCTGGGGCCAGAACAGCGGGCATGACCATTGTGCGTTTAAATGGCGTAGTGGAGCCCGTGTTCAAAGAATGGTTAGAACGGCATTACCCCGATCGGGCAGAAAAGGTATGGTCACAAATTGCCGAGTGTCACGGTGGACATGTGAGCGATAGCCGTTCAGGCGTGCGCATGCGCGGCGAGGGAAAAATTGCAGCCAGCATTCACTCTCTTTTTGATATTTCCAAACAACGTTTCATAACCGAGAAACCATTTGCTTTTAATTTTGAAGCGTACAATAAAGACGCGAATGATATTCAATTAAGTTTGTTCTAATTATCAAGCACAACGATAGGCGCACCAACGATACAAGGGATAGGTTCTATAATTTAATTTTCTAACCAATCAAGCTTGCATCCGGAGTGATTAAAATAGCGGCTACTGCAAAACAAAGGCTGTTGCTCTGACTGGCATCTTCTACCGAGTAGAAATAATATTAAAACGTCAATTTGTTTGCTGATGGAGCTGCTTATTGAGTTCCCAATCCACCTCGGCATCTATTACATGCCTATTCTCCACACTGTCTTGTCCGCCAAGTTTTAAAGGTACCAAGTAACCAACAATTTCATCAGGCTGAAGCACCACCCCCTTTGTATTCCAGGTGTTGAACAGTTCAATCTGCAAAGTGTCTTCTGCGTATTCTATTAAATCGTCATTGAAGAAACCTTCCAACGAGTTTTCCGTGGTGTAAAAATCACCTTCAGCTATGTCAACCATGACTAACATCGGCTGTCCGATTTGTTTAGCAAACTGCCGCCCCATCCAATCTCTACCAAAGGCTACTACTTCTCCTTCTAAATCGTCGAAGGCTTCGGACAATAACGTGGTCCACTTTTCTGACTGTTCAGGGGTGTAAATTCTAAACAATCCCTTTTGTACACAAAGCCCGCCATACCGATGAATTAATTCCTGAAACTCGTCATCAGGTAAGGTAATTTTTTTCTTGCTTTTAAGTTGCACCTCCTGCTCTGGGTACTGTTCAAGAAATGGTTGAATATTCATACGGCCTTACATTAATTCATCAAAGATACATAAAGCCACGCACGCTTAATTCGGCACACCTTATTCGTCTAACGGAAATACCATTTGCAAGGCATACATAACGTGTGTGCCTTTATTGGCCACCTTAAACGTATACTCATTTGTTTGGTACTTAAAAGAGGTTGTTGAAGAATAACCCGATAACAAACCGAGCGCGTAAGAACAAGAAAGACCAACCGAAAAATCAAACGAACTAATGCGCACGGGATAGGTGACCGAGAGTCCAGTTGTAGCGAAAAGCAACGTACCTGATGTAAGCCGCATGCTTCGGGCCATTAGAATAGTGTCGTTGCCGCCTGTTACGTAAGCCATCGAATTGCTATTGAGAGGTGGATTCAGTGAAATGGCTATTCCCATCGTTGGATGGATGCTAAGTTTTTTTAATTGGAGTTGGTATCCCCCTGAGAAACCAAGCAAGAAATTATTTTTATAACCACTAATAAAGACACCGGGTAATTGCGAAGGTGAGGGAAAACTTTTCATGGTAATTAGATCCCCGAGCGACACCCGTCGCAAGGTAACGGAAGCAGTTATTTTCTTAAAATAATGGGCATAACCGATTCCTAAGCCAAAAGCACGTAACGGCTTCAATTCAAAATTAGGCGAGGTGGTACCACTCAAACTATACAAAGAGGACGAGTTAAATGTGACCCCACCTTCTATGAAAAAATAACGCTTTGGAAAGTGCGGAGATATACTATCCGTGTCATTCGCCATTAAAAAGCCCCATTGAAGCAACATGAATAGAAGCACTACACGCACGTACATAATCAAATTTTTAAGGTGTTACCAAGTAAAGATAAAACCAAATGACGCCGGTACAACAACAATTTTTAAGACAATTAAGTGGTCCCTTCAGCGCTTATGCAACTTAAATCCAATATCGCGACCCTGTCCTTGAAACATCGCCAAGTTAATCCAAAACCACGCAAACTGCTCCATTAGTTCAAACTTATCATTCCCGCCAATGCTATAACAGTCGGCAAAACCCGCGTCCTTGGCTAACTGAATAGCCGTAGCTGTTCCTCTTTCACTGTCGCCTGCTACGAAAAGATCCAGCGTGGTGGTATTATACACTGGATTCACCATGTTGTTAAAACCAGTGGTATTAAAACACTTCACCACATCGCGCGAGGAAGTGTTAGCCAACAGAGCGTCGGTGGTATTAGTAAAACCTTGTGGACCACGATTCATTACAATGTTCATGGTGTCGATTATTATTTTTCCAGTTGTATCACCAAGTGCTTGTGCTACGTCAACAGCCATAGGCGCAGGTGTTGCTATTACAATAACGTCCGACAGCTGCACCGCCTCGGCTATCGTGTGCAAATGGGTATGAGGGTTATTTAATAATTCCTTGCCTTTAAATTGTGATGCATTGCGCACCCCTAAATGAAGGGTATGTCCATTGTTAGCCCACTTTGTAGCGAGGGCACCGCCCACGTTGCCAGTGCCAATAATTGCGATGTTCATGTTGCTCTACTATTATTAATGAATAGAAAAAAGGTACTGTTGTAAATTTGCAACCTTGTTGGGTCAATACCAAGTATTATAAATCAATTAACATTTGTGTTATAAAAAACGGAGGACATAACTGCCCTCCGTTTAAATTTTTAGTCCACCAAATACGTATACAGATACAGATAAAAAACTTTAGACAACTACCCTTCACTCTCCCTTAACCAATTTGCTTGGATGAATTATTGGTAACTTAAAATTATGCAAGGCCGTTCCCTGCAAGTGAACCAGCAAGATACCTCTCGAGGTAGAATACGTTAAGGAAGCAAGCGCATGGCTAAGATCGGCATGCACTGCCATCTGTTTTTTCTTATCAAGCGTAATCAATTCTTCGCTATTCTCGATGCGGTAGAAAAAGGCGAATTGAAAATTACCAGTGGCTTCGGCCTTGTTGTGGTTGTCACTAGTGGTCTTTATGGTTAGTGAAAACGCTACCCTGGCCATTTTCTCTTCTGCATTAAATCCTAATTTCAAGGAATGGTCCAATTGATGTCCCACCACTCGTCCCTCATTAAAATTGTCGGGTGTTACTATGGAGGACTTGGTAATACGGTATTCCATTAATGAAACGAGTTCTGGATCGAATAAAGATTTAACTGGCATGATTGAGTTGATGCGTTAATTTAAAAGTATCAGTTGTTTTATACGTTTTGTTGGGAACAGTTGCGTCTATTTTGGTATAGGACACAAAGGTGTGCACCCTGCAGATGAAGCCATCTTCCACAAATTCTTTTGGTAGGGGTTTCTTTTTTATTTCAATCAGTGGCTCGCCCAATTCTGCGGATAATTTAGCAAGGGAGCGCAACGTGAAATTGTGCTCTGCACCAAGCCATTTCGAAATCTCTGAAGGCTGCTTGTCCATTAATTCAGCCAATTCTTTCTTGCTAAGATTTTTTTCACGCAAGATTTGGTTGATCCGCACCACCAGATCAGCGTACCAATCTACAAAGAGGGCCACCTCCTTGGGGGTACTTTTTAATAAACGGTCGACGGTTTTACTTCTCATAATTTAAAATTGTATGTTGTTAATTCCTTCTTCTCCTTCAAGGTAACGCTCGTTGTCACTTACCCATATCGTTTTTTCACGTAGGGCAGATTCAAGGCGTTGGACAAAATGCTGCGCTTCGTAGAATTTGATACCCAAACCCTTTGATGCCTGGGCGGTATCAGCATCCTTGACCCCACCATTGAATAATACCACTACTTGCTCATTGACCCGGTAGCAGTATAACCGAAGTGGGAAATGAAGACCCAGCTGCATAATCGCCTCTACACGCCGCTTAGGCCTTGGCGGTAAAGCCTGAGCTGCCCGCTCTTCGCGATCAAAAAAATCATCAATGGCACCATATCGGTTACCTATACTTTCTGTTATCAATCGAAATAACTGCATCGCCTTCTCCTCTAATTCATGCCCCGGTACTGCGTAGGTATCAAAAAACTTATCTGTTTCAGAAACCGTTTCATCGGTTCCATCGCCCCACTTTACAGTATAAAAAGTACACGCACTGCCTTCATCGTACCAGATTTCCAAAACAAAATTATTCATTTATAATCACATTTTAAAATTATTTTTTCACTTTTAAGTTAATTTTACGGAGATATAAGCACAATCAACGCATTATCAGCTACTTAAAAAAAAACACCCCAGCAAACGATTGTCCTTACAAGTAGCGCTTCTCCAGCTTACCAGCACCACACGACTTCTTACAAAGTGCTTACTAAGTTGGCGTTGGAGCATAAAGTTGGTAAGATTACTTGTTACAGGTACGGATTTGGGCAACACACGGACAAATCCGCGTGTTTTCACCTAAATGCATTGCTGTAGACTATTGATTATAATGGCCTTATGCAGTTAACAATTAGATCAACGCAGTGCATGCAACAGCGTTCCCTATCTTTACTGTTATGAATTGGATTTTATTGATAATAGCAGGACTCTTTGAAGCCCTATTTACCTTTTGTCTCGGAAAGGCAAAATTAACCACCGGAAAAACGGAACTGCTTTGGCACACTGGCTTTGTGATCGCCCTCATTATTAGCATGACGCTACTCGTGAAGGCCACCCAATCGCTTCCCATTGGCACGGCTTATGCTGTTTGGACCGGTATTGGTGCTGCTGGAGCCGTTGTGCTTGGTATTTTATTTCTACAAGAACCTGTTACCATTTGGCGCCTGGTGTTCTTATGCACGTTAATTGGCTCAGTAGTGGGACTGAAATATGTGAGCGGTGAGTAATCCCTTAATTAAGGTAGTAAGCAACCAAGGTTGCTTATTCGACAATCAATTTCTTGACGCCCAATCTCCAACTTTCTTTGTAGACACAGACGGTGTAAACCCCACTCTTCAGGTCTTTAAGTGATAGCGGCTGATTGGGACTGTAGTGATTGTTCTGCAACACCAACCGGCCGGTAACATCATACACCATTACACGATAGACCCCCTCTTCACTAGCTTGAATCAAAAACTGCCCAGAAGCAGGATTAGGTTGTAATTGAAAGGTTGGCAGATGAATGGCACCTTCAAGTAACCCGGTTGGATAAAACTGCTTACAATAAGCGTCAGTGGTATCACAGCCATTCTTATCGTACTTCACTAAAACATAGGGCGGATTGGCACGGTTTCTTGGAGATCCAAATCGAAAAATCCCAATCGATGCCAGCCAACCAGAGTCGGAGGTGAGTGTGGTGTGGTGCAATAATGGTTCTTCAGGAATGGGGCCATCTTTATCAAATTCATAAACGTTGTAATTGTAACGGTTGTGCCATTTTTGTTGCAAGGTCACCGGGTCGTAGCGCGTGTAAGAAATCAAACCGTGGTAGGTGCCGCCCGACAAGCCCCCCACCAACAAATCACCACCCGGTAATTGGTTAATGGTTTTAAACTCAAACGAAGGCGAGGCATTATAATTAAATAGCGTGTCCTTTAGTGAAATGGAATAATCGTTATTGACAGTAAACCGGTACAAGGCCGCACAATTATACAGGTCTGTGAGTTTATTGCCAACGGCGACAATGCCATTAGTGGTATGGATGGCATCATAAAGACTCACGTAATTCGTATCCAGTTTTGTTGCTTTCAATAAATTACCGAGGCTGTCGCACACCAAGATTTGGTAATAATTCTTTTGAATGGAGAGGTGGTATGAATTTGATTGTATAAAAATCAGGTTTAAATTATTCGACTTTATGTGTAGGGAGTGTGAGGCCAACAACTTTATGCCAAGGTTTTTGTAAATCGTTGTTTTAATAACATTACCATTGTCATCGATTATTGCCGTCATAGGTCTCCTTAAAGTGTCTGTGTCATCTATTATATGGCCACTTAACAACAAACGGTTTTTCCCGACACGTTCGACTGAGTTAAAACACCATTCTGGGGCCTGTGTTGTATCCGCTATTTCCTTTTTAAAGAGCGTATCGCCCATTAAGTTAAATTTTATCACACAGGCTTTGAACCGGTAATTGGTGTTATTGTCGTGCGTCAACCACTTACAAACAACATAGTAGGCACTATCGTCCTTCCAATGACTGCGGCTACAATTGTTAGCAGGCCAAAACCCTGTGTTGAAACTAGGACTAGAAATTTTAACATTCGAGAGTTGTTTTTGGTCCTTATCATAACGCATAGAGCGGAATGACCAAGAACCCGCGAACCCGCCCCCGAGATAGGTGCTGTCATTTAGTTGAAACGAATACAATTGGATTTCGTTTTGTGACCAAGGCTCAGAAAACATATCAACGCTATAACGAATACGCCAACCTTGGGAGAAGGAGGATGAATAAACCAATAATAAACAACCCAATAAAACTAGTTGTTTAAAAATGTATCTATCTTTAGTTTTTACCATTGCATCTGTAATTTGTGCTTTATCCTGAAAGTATTAAAACGCCATCTATTGATTTCCCTACCAGTTAATCTAAGTTACAATTAATTTAATCACAATCAAATAAAATGATGTAACTATATCGGTTCTACAACGCTCTCGTATTCCTATCTACCTAACAATCAACAGTCTAAACGTTTAGATTTTAGAAGACCGTATAGTTAATGGTAATTGGCGCGACCGATGAAATTAATTGTTAATGGTGAATTGATAATGGTGAATGGCGTTTAAATTAATTGTAAATGGTGAATTGTTATTGGTTAAAGTTGTTTACAAAATATACGCGGTAAATTGAGATTTGAAAGTTGAGAATTGAAAATGACTTTACCATTATATTGCGCTACTTTCTCTTTGTCGGCTTTACCTCTTGTCGGTCTTTCCCTCTTTGCGTTCTCTGCTCCTCTGCGCTGTCACCCTGAAGCGAAAGTCACGAGCATTTTCATTCACCAATCCCTTTCTGCTTGAAGGGTTGCGCCCAATTTAAATTGACAGTTGAAAGTTGAGAATTGATAATGCGTTTATCTAGACTTTGCGGCCTTTGCACCTCTGCGCTGTCACCCTGAAGCGAAAGTCACGAGCATTTTCATTCACCAATCACTTTCTGCTTGAAGGGTTGCGTCCTATTAAAATTGAAAGTTGAGAGTGAGTTTAACTCAACTTCGCGTCCTAAATAATTGAGAAAGGAGGGCTTAATGTGCGTTGACAATTACCTCTTCACAAAAATAACCTCTCCCATAGGGAACTGATCACCTGTACTGGATTGGCGCACCTCTACACGTAAAGTATCGCCGGGAGCATTGAGAAGCCACAATTCTATTTCTATGTCCTCACCAGAATCACCCGAAAACAACTGATGAATAGACCCTAAATTGATTTTATAGGCGACACCAGTACGATCGGGATTGCCACTGTTCAAATGCACGGGCAGATTGACAAATTGAAAATCGCCTAATTGACCACTGGCCATTTTATCGTTGCTTATCACCAACGATGCAGCTAACCGTGCCTTGAAAAAAGCATACTTGAAAAATCCTATTTTTTTACGAACGGTTACTTCTGTTGAATCAGCGCGCCAGTTACCCACTACATCGCGGGGGGCTTGTGCCTTGCACGAGGCAAGCACAATTACCAAGAGACTAAGAAGGAGGTGTTTCATAATTGTGTTTTACTCGTCAAAATTACGGGACTATCTACCAATCATTGATGCACCTAAGTTAATTAATAGGACCAAAAAAAGACCGACTACAAGGTGGTGCGTTTGCGAATACGACTGAGTGATTGCGGTTTAACCCCTACATACGACGCCACGAGGTACTGCGGAATTCGTTGATTAATATAACTGTACTGCTTAACAAAGCGTTGGTACCGCTCCTGCTCATTATGCATGTAAATAGATAACAATTGATTCACCATAACATCAAAACGGTGTTCAATAATGGTTCGCCCAATTAAATTACCATGAATCGTATGATTATAAATATGTTGCACTGAGGCAAAATCAATGACTAATAATTCACACTCCTCAATTGCCTGAATGTTTTGAAGACTTGGCACTTGTTTCGAAAAACTTTGATAGTCACCTATGAACTCGCCTTCCGGCGTGAATTCAAATGTAGCTTCTTCCTCGTTTTTGAATACATAGTAACGCACGAGTCCTTTTACTATAAACCCTAACTGCTGATTAACTTCTCCACTTTGCAAAAAGTAATCGCCCTTTTTTAAACGACTTGATTGGAAAGCTCCCAAAATTTCAGTCATTTCGCTACTACTTAGTGGCGCAATGTTTTGTAACAACGTCTCCAATGCCGCATGCATGCTTCAAAATTATTAAAAATTAATTTCCCATTTGTCAAAAATGGTCTTTAATTCTGCCAACAAAACACCCAATAAAGTCGATTTGCACAAGTCGCTTTTAATCTGTAAATTGAGTAGAAATAAAAAGTAGCAGGTGTTTCAACCATTGTTAATCCTTGATTTTAATATTACTGTAGGCGACTTGGTACAAGTGGCCTTGATTTTCTTGGGCCTAATTGGAATAGCCCTATTCTTGATTTACAAATTCTTTCGTTACTATAGAAAAGAAGGGACCGGTGCTCATTTTTTGTCGCACCGCATCTTACCAAAACTCATTGTGTTTTTGTTGTTGATACTTGTACTGTATGCCTTATTTTCATAACGTTTCGGAACACACTAAGAAAATGATTCGTCAGTATTTTGCCACACTGTGCGTTAGGGACAGCAGCGGCAGCCCGGCGTAGCCGAAAGGCAGTGCAGCTTGTGCGGAGCCGGCTCGCCGTTTTTTCGGGAGACGGACGCCGCACTAGCTGCACGCCTTGAGGGTAGCCGGCTACAGCGGATGGCCCGACCCCCGCACAAATGGGTGCCTCCATTTTTCAGTCACGTCCCATTTGATGCGGGGGGAACGCCCCCAAAAAGAATTGATAAATAGTGCTAATTCTGCCTGAAACCCTCTTGATTGATTACCTTTACTTGACAATTGCTAATGGAAAAAAATTTCGTCACTTCGCTCGATACCCGCTCATACATTACCACACTCATTTTGCCAATTGTATTAATAGGCACGTTGATTCTAATGATTATGGCGGATGCTGATTCAAAAACAGAAATCAGTTACCCCCTGCCCTTTATTGTACACGGACTTATATTTATTGTGTATGGTTTTTGTTATGCGCTGCGACCAACGAGCTACGTTGTAACCAGTGAGAACCTCACTATTAAACGCCTGCTTGGGCATTTAACGTTTTCGCTTAACGACATTGAAAAAGCAGAAATTGTAAAAAAAGAAGACATGCGGTTTGTGATGCGGACGTTTGGAAACGGCGGTATTTTTGGCTATACCGGTAAATTTTATCATTCAAATTTTGGCAACATGACTTGGTACGCCACACGGTTATCGAATTATGTTTTGATTACGCTTAAGTCAGGCAAAAAAATAATGCTCACGCCCAACGACACAGCATTAGCAACGGCGATTACCTCTCAACTCAAGTAACCATGAAATCATTCATTAGCTTGCTCTTGTTGTTGTTATTGACTAGCTGTGCAAACGATAAAGCACCTGAAGAAAAAACAGCAGTTATTGGCGATACAACCGTAGCCAACTTATCATTAGAATCAGCCTACACACAGGCCATAAACGACTACCTCCTGCTCGCCCCACAAGCGTATGATTTAAATTACGACACGGTGTATTTTGGTGAACACCGCTACGGTACCGCCGATGATTTTCCAGACATTCAACTGCCCGCCACTATTAACCGTTCGGTCATTAAGCTCGTGAGTAACGAGGCTGCTACGACGCATCAAACCAATTTTCCGAACACCGTATTTGTGAACCTGATGGGATACGTAGAGCAGGAACATGCCCAATTTATTTTTATCACCTTTTACAAAGGCTTTGCCCATTATTACGACCACACGTTGGAGTATGAAATTAAGGACGGAAGAATGGTATTATTGGGGCACAACATTAAGCAATTTACACCTCCAAATTCAACCAAGCATTAACAAAACTCGGCATAGAAATTGCACCCTCTAATTGATGAAGTCACTTTTCACACTCACCCTCCTTAGTCTCTTGTTTGCCGGTTGCTCTACTACGCCATTTTGCAATGTTGTTAACGGCTCTAACGGCATCATTATTGGCGATGTGTTTATCATGTGTTTTAAAGGCGATGCCAAGAACGGACTGATTATTCGCACTGAAGCTGAATTAAAAAAAGTAGTCGATACCACTTGTAACCTGCCATCAATTGACTTTGCCAATGAAAGTGTACTTGCCCTTTACGCCGAAGGAGGTTGTGAAGTTGGCTTTGAACGAACCGTAACATCAAATACCTCGGTAAAAAATTACCATTACAAGGTAAAAGTAACACAGTGTGGTAGGTGCAAATCATTGGCACTTTCGTATAATCTCGTGCGTGTACCTGCCCTACCAAGTGATTGGACAGCAACGTTTGAAGTAGAGGACTAAATTATACTGGTTTCTATTGTGTCACAAAACCCTGTCGGTAGAAACCCTGACACGTAGTTTCGCTCTTTTTCCTAAATTTAGTGAAGCATTATAAATGCAATACTAAATTGATTTAGTAGCCGTTTAGAAATCCCATGGAAACAACCATTCGCCAGTCGCTCCGCGACCCTGAACAATTGGAGGCCCTGTATCGTTCACAACCCGACCTCTTTTCAAAAACAATCGATTTGCTTTATCAGGAGCAGCCCGATGATCTTGTAATTCGAACCTGGCAGGCCCGTTTGCATTATGTTCCTGCACGGCCCGCTGATGAAAGAACTACCGCCAGTTTTCCGCTCATACTAGTACTTTCGCTCCTTGCCTTTTTATACGCCAAACTTCCCAAACTTGTCGGATTAGAAGAAGATGAATTTTATTTGCGCAACCTGGGCTTTATTGTTTTTCCCTTTATAAGTGTTTGGTTCATATATAAAAACAAACTCCGCATCCAGCCAACACTTATCCTTGTAATCGCCACCGTGTTGCTGCTTATTTACAACAACCTTCTTGGCCAGCACAGAAGTAATGGTACCATTGAATTAATTTTCATCCATCTACCCTTGCTATTATGGAGTTTGGTTGGCTTTTCTTACACGGCCAACGAACCAAGGAGCTTGGCTAAGCGTATTAGTTACCTCAAATACAACGGCGATTTGGTGGTGCTCACCACCCTTATTTTACTGGCCGGTGGGTTGCTAACCGGATTAACGATGGCCCTGTTTTCGATCATTCACTTTAACATTGAGAACTTTTATTTCAATTACATAGTTATATGGGGACTGTGTGCAGCTCCTTTATTTGCCAGCTACTTCACCCAACAAAACCCACTGTTAGTAGGCAAAGTATCGCCTTTAATTGCTAAACTATTTACCCCACTGGTGTTATTTACCTTGTTGATGTTTTTGCCCGCTTCCATTATTTCAGGTAGCGATCCCTACAATGACCGCAACTATTTATTACTCTTTAATGTACTCCTTATTGCGGTGATGGCTCTCATTTTATTCTCGGTGGTAGAAACTAGTCGTGAGGTCAACAAAACACCCACAGTTGGCATCTTGTTCACCCTGGCCTTAGTTACTATTCTCGTTAATAGCATTGCGCTCTCTGCCATTTTATTTCGCATTTCTGAATGGGGTTTTACGCCCAACCGATTAGCCGTGCTTGGAGGCAATGTTTTAATTCTGCTTCACTTGGCACAAGTAGGCTACCACCTATTTAAAGTGATGAAGGGCACCGCTACTATTAGCAGTGTTGAAAACAGCATCGCACGTTATCTGCCAGTGTACCCGATTTGGACACTCGTAGTGCTTTTTGTTTTCCCTTTGATTTTTGGATTCAACTGATACTTGCCATTAGTTAAAACTAACGGCAATAATTTGAATTTTACGTTCGGCCGCTGCTTCGGGACTAAAAACCGAGTTGCGTTTATCGGCCAGATTATCACTAGCACGTGTTTTAACTAACTCGCCAACTTCCACTTCTAAAATTTCTATACGGCCTTCGCCTGGAGTGGTATTGTTAATGTACTTCACAAACCAACCGTTGTCTTTTTCCATGAAGTAATTTCG
>JACCDS011785163.1_pt1 | contig 48540 bp, 42 predicted proteins | sample 7446441 | NCBI WGS metagenome assembly JACCDS01 (sample SAMN15323445, study PRJNA562643) | freshwater metagenome | isolation source: river surface water | place: USA:Blue River Watershed | collected 2017-08-17 | reverse complement strand
TGGGCGGAGGGTGCAACAGGTGCCGACATACGTGCTCCAAATCGAGATTAGGTGCCCGAGGAGGATTTCCTTCGGGCACGAGGATGGGCTGCATCATAAACCTGCGCGAGGCGCTGAAAATCAAGGTGGGTGTAGACCTGCGTGGTAGCAATTTGAGCGTGACCAAGCATCTCTTGCACGGCACGCAGATCGCCACTGGATTGAAGCACATGGCTGGCAAAGGAGTGCCGCAGCATATGGGGGTGCACATGGGTGGGCATGCCCATTTTTTTTGCCTGCTCCGCAAATCGACGCTGCACCGTGCGGCCGCTCAGACGCTCCCCCTGCCGATTGATGAACAAGGGCCCTCCGCTGGGATCGGGTCCGGACCCGCCTTCAAGCCACCGTGCGCGCACCGCGCACCACTGGCCAATCGCCGCGATGGCCGGCCCCCCTACAGGTATACGCCGCGATTTCCCGCCTTTACCTACCACCAGGACCTCGCCGGCCGAGTGATCAATCCACCCGCGCTGAGGCTCTAGGCTTGACGACGGCGCTGCGATATCCAATGCCGTGAGCTCAGACAGGCGCAGCCCGCAGGAATACATAAGCTCTCGCATGGCCAAATCACGGATCGCCAAATCAGATGCTTCGAGAGGGCTGCTACCCGCATCGCGAGCAGGCTCATCCGGTGGCGAACCCGCTACAAACTGCACGGCCCAATCCGTCGACAATGCCTTGGGCAGACGTTTCGCAGGCTTGGGTGCGCGCACACTTTTTGCAGGGTTGGCTGTCAGTGCACAGCGCTCGGCAGCCCAATCAAAAAACGAACGCCAGGCCGAGAGTGTGCGTGCAATGCTGCGCGATGAGAGCCCCCGACTACGCCATGTCGCGACCTGTGCCCGCACGTCGCTTGCACGAATCATCGCGATGGATTGCGATGCAAATGCAGATGCAAGCGTTTTTAAGTCGCGTTGATAGTGTGCGACCGTCAGCGGCGAATAACGCCGCTCGTGGGCAATATGGGTCAGAAATTCAGAGACGAGTGCGTCGATCACGACGTCTTGGCAATCACCCGGGAGAGGGCCGCGCTCGCGATCTCGCTGATACGCTCTAAAAACGCAACGCCCAAATCCGGTGCAAAACGTCGCGCATCCGGCGAACCCAGCACCATGACACCGAAGGCCTCAGGCGAGGCTCCGACCCGCAGTGGCACGACCGCCATGGATTGGCAATCGCGGCCCGCCTCGGGCAGCAGCCGCGCCACCGGCGAAATCGACAGTGGCCCGCACAGAGGTGCGCGCAACTGATCCATCTGGGCTACATAGTCGGCGGTCGCCGAGCCCACCCAGTCCTCTTGCGCCCAAGCCTCATGTGGCTTCCAGATCGAAATCGCTACGCTCGGAACGCTGAAGGTGCTGCCCAGCGAGTCCACCAGAAACCGCGGCAGCGTGCGGCCATCGGTGTGCAAAAACAGCCCACGGACCCATCGCTGAATGGAGTTTGATATGGCGTCATTTTCTTGTCCGTTGCGTAGCAATTCAGCAAGCTTCAGCTCCATCGATTTGATGCGATCTCGAAGCACCGAAGCCTGCCGCTCGAGCAGAGAAATGGCCTGGCCAGATTGTGGGTGGGGCACATTGAGATCGGCCAGCACACCCGGCATCTGATCAAAAAAATCGGGGTGCGCCTTCAGATAGGTGGCAACATCTGCGGCCGACAGCTGACCATCAAGATTTAACGTAGGTTCTCTTTGTGTCACAGTTCAATTACTCCATCAAAGACCGGCTCTGCGGGCCCGGTCATCATGACATGGCCGTCATCACGACCCGACCATTGAATTTTTAACACGCCCCCTCGGGTGTGAACAGTGATCGGCACCCCTTCGACCAGTCGGCCCCGAAGAATGCCTGAGACCACCGCCGCACAAGCCCCCGTGCCGCAGGCCAGTGTTTCGCCAGACCCGCGCTCATAGACCCGCAGGCGAATGGTCTGGGGATCGATCTGCTGCACAAAGCCAGCGTTCACCCGGTGCGCGAAACGCGGATGAGACTCCAGCCAAGGGCCCACCGATGCAACGGGATAGGACTCGACATTCTCCACCCACTGCACGGCGTGCGGGTTGCCCATCGAGACCACCGATATCCAAAATGCTGCTTCATCCGGCGGGCTGAGCTGCCAAAGGGTGGTTCGGCCTTCGGCGCCTGCAGCCAAACCGTTGCTGTCAAAGCCCACCGCCGCAGCCTCTGCCAGCGGACGGCCCATATCCACCGTGACGGTCCCATCGGCATGCACGGTGGGAGAAATCACGCCCGAAGCCGTCAAAACGCGTATGGACGATTTCTGTGTCAAGCCTTTGTCGCGCACAAACCGAGCAAAACAGCGAGCACCATTTCCACACTGCTCCACCTCTTGCCCGTCCGCGTTGATGATGCGGTACACGAAATCGATGTCCGTTTGGGTGCTGGCCTGCACGACCAGAATCTGATCTGCGCCTACGCCAAAGCGTCGGTCAGCAAGGCGGCGCCACTGCTCCGTGGTGAGACTCAGAGGCGCCCGCGTGGCGTCGATCACCACAAAATCGTTTCCCGCCCCCTGCATCTTGGTGAACGCAAGTTTCATGAGCGCTGATTATCCATAGACAGGCGCCTTATGGGCGGGACGTGTCTTAAATCGGCGATGCGTCCAGAGGTACTGCGCCGGCGACTCCAAAATACGCTCCTCAATAAAGCGGTTCATTCGGGTCACGCCCTCGGTCATCGTCTCTTGGGCATCGTCGTCTGGATGTGTCCATCCCGGATAAAAACGGGCCTCGTACCCGACGTCCGTCATCCTCGTCACCAGCGGCACGACCACCGCCCCGAAGGCTCTGGACAGCCGAACGACGCTGGTCACGGTTGCGGCAGGCTCCCCAAAAAACGGGGCAAACACGGCATCGCGACGGCCGAAGTCGAGATCAGGTAAGAAATAGATGGGGGTACCGCGTTTCAGTGTCCGTGCCAACACGCTCATGCCTTGCCTGCGCGACAAAATCACCGGGTCGTTAAACCGCGTGCGGCCCCGCCGGGTCCACGCATCCAAGACGGGGTTGGATTGGTGGGCATACATCGAGGCAAACTGCCGCTCCAGCTGAAATCGAATGCCGCCCGCATCAAGGCCCAGAAAATGGGGCGCGAGAATAATGATGGGCTTTCCCTCATGGGCCACAAAATGCTCCATGCCCACGATCTGAACACGGTTCTTTACCCGCGTTGGCGTGCCGAACCAAATTTCAAAGCGCTCCAAAAACGCCCTCGCATAACAATCAAAATGCTCTCGCACAACACGCCGACGCTCATCATCCGACCACGTCGGAAAACAGAGTCGCAGATTGACGTCGGCAATTCGGCGGCGATGCGCAACACTGTGAAATGCAAGCGACCCTACGATGCGCGCGGCAGCATAGAGCAACCACCGCGGCCCAAAACTGATGAGCCGGCAGACCCACAAGAGTGCCCACGTCACGGCGCTCGACAGCCAGGCCATTACGGCTGCCCCACCGCGCCTGATTCAGCGTGCGATGACGACGGCCGGGCGCCCCGCGGCGTTTTATAACGGTTGTACGCCCAGAGATACTGCTCCGGCGCGCGGGCAATTTGTTTTTCAAGCGCGCCGTTCATTTCATCGACAGCCTGCTGAGCAATCTCGACAGAGAGATCTGCATGCGGACTCCATGGAGTTAAATCAAGATGCCAGCCTGTCTGCGTGCGTATGGCCAGCCCCCATACCAGGGCCGCGCCCGTAGCCTGGGCCAGACGTAAAGGAAGGGTCATGGTGTAGGCCGGGTAACCGAAGACTGAGGACCAGACTCCCTCGCCCTGGCCGGGCACCTGATCGGGCAGCATGCCAATGGCCTGGCCTTGACGCAATGCGCGTAACAGCTGCCGCACGCCTGATGCGGTCGCGGGTGCCGTCGCCATCGACGGCAATGGCCGCAGCGTTTCCATCAGCCGGCGAAACGAGGCATGCCGAGCAGGCCGATACAACACCGTGATGGGAAGATGCTGAGAGAACACTCTGGCCGACAACTCAAACGCCCCTAGGTGAGGCGTCAGAATCACCACACCACGGCCCTGAGCTATCAGGTCCTGAACGCTCTCTAACCCCGAGATGGACATCCTGCGCATCGCCTTAGGGTCACACCAAATCTTCGGCAATTCAGCAGCGATCAATCCAGCCTGACCGATCGACTCCCGAAACACCGCACGGGCCTTCGCAGAATTTACCGCCATGGCGTCGCCCAGCCGGCCCGATGCGCAGGCCCGATCAAAATTGACCCGCATCATCTGCCGATAATTTGGTGAGACAAGCCAAATAAACCAGCCCACCGCATAGCCCAATCCCCGGGCGATCCATAGCGGCAGACGGGCAAAAAGTTTGAAGAGCAGCAGCATCTGATTTATAGTTTGGATTCGCCGATTTAATTCACAACTTGCGGGGCGATCGAAGCACCTGGAAGTGTACGCGCTGAGCTTGCATTTCCGATGGGTTTCCAAAATACCGCTAAAGCGTAAGGCCTCCGAGACCACAGCTTGATAGGCGCGATCGCTCTAGCCGCCGCGATGTTGGGTCTATCAATGGGTCACCCCCCAGGAGGTTGTTGTGTCCAAAGAGTTTTTCTTTACGTCCGAGTCGGTCTCGGAAGGCCATCCCGATAAAGTCGCCGACCAGATCTCAGACGCGATTCTCGACGCCATCTTCACCCAGGACCCCCGCTCCCGGGTTGCGGCCGAAACACTCTGCAATACAGGCCTGGTAGTGCTCGCCGGCGAGATCACGACCAATGCCAATGTGGACTACATTCAAGTCGCACGCAATACGCTTAAGCGCATCGGTTACGACAACACCGAGTTCGGCATCGACTACAAGGGCTGCGCGGTCTTGGTGGCCTATGACAAGCAGAGCCCCGACATTGCCCAGGGCGTAGACAAAGCATTTGACAACAACCTGGATCAAGGCGCCGGTGACCAAGGCCTGATGTTCGGCTACGCCTGTGACGAGACACCCGAATTGATGCCTGCCCCGATTTACTACTCACATCGCCTCGTCGAGCGGCAATCCATGCTGCGCAAAGATGGCCGCCTGCCATGGCTGCGTCCCGATGCAAAAAGCCAGGTCACACTCAAGTATGTCGATGGAAAGCCCGACAGCATTGATACCGTGGTGCTCTCGACGCAGCACGCACCGGATATCAGCTTAGAAAAACTTCGGGAGGCTGTGATTGAAGAGATCATCAAACCGGTGCTGCCCAAGGAGCTGATCAAAGGCAACATCCACTATCTGGTCAATCCCACCGGCCGCTTTGTGGTGGGCGGACCCCAAGGTGACTGCGGCCTCACCGGCCGCAAAATCATTGTCGACACCTATGGCGGCGCAGCGCCCCACGGCGGCGGTGCATTCTCAGGCAAAGACCCCTCAAAGGTCGACCGTTCGGCCGCCTACGCCGGCCGCTATGTTGCCAAAAACATCGTAGCGGCGGGGCTTGCGAAAAAGGCGCTGATTCAGGTGAGTTATGCCATCGGTGTGGCCAAGCCCACCTCGGTGATGGTGACCACCGAAGGCACCGGTGTGGTCTCCGATGAAAAAATTGCCCAAGCCGTTCAACACGTGTTTGATCTGCGCCCCAAAGGCATTGTTCAGATGCTGGATCTGTTGCGTCCCATTTACGAAAAAACCGCGTCGTATGGCCACTTTGGCCGCGAACTTCCGGAATTTTCGTGGGAGAGGACCGATCGGGCGGCCGCGCTCAAGGCTGCCTGCGGTCTGTAATGGAACGCGCGGGCCACGGTTGATGCGCCCGCGCGCAAAATTCATATAAAATGCGCGCTCGGCTCAAGGAGCGCTGCGAGACATTTGTCCCAGGCTTGAGCGGAGTTCCCACGAAACGGCGCTCGCGACACCTTCAACGATGTTTAGAAAGGAGCGCGAGATGAGCGCCGTATTAAAGCCTGTTACTGCAAGTGGTCAGCCCGATTACAAAGTGGCCGACATGTCCTTGGCCGACTGGGGCCGCAAAGAAATCCGAATCGCTGAAACCGAAATGCCCGGCTTGATGGCCATTCGCGACGAATATGCCGCGAAAAAGCCGCTCCAAGGCGCCCGCATTACCGGCTCGCTGCACATGACGATCCAGACCGCCGTGCTGATCGAAACCCTGGTGGACCTGGGCGCAGAGGTACGCTGGGCATCGTGCAATATTTTCTCCACGCAGGATCACGCTGCGGCCGCCATCGCCGCAGGCGGTGTGTCGGTGTATGCCTACAAAGGCGAGACGCTGGACGAATACTGGGACTACACCCACCAGATCTTCAACTGGCCCGACGGCAAGCCTTCCAACATGATTCTGGATGACGGCGGCGATGCCACACTCTTGTTGCACCTTGGAACCGATGCAGCAAAAGATCCCTCGGTGCTGTCCAACCCTAAAAGCGAGGAAGAGGTCTGCCTGTTCAATGCCATCAAGAAACAGCTCGCCAAAGACCCCGGCTTTTACGAGCGCAACCTCAAGGCTGTCATCGGTGTCACCGAAGAGACCACCACCGGTGTGCACCGTTTAAAAGAGATGTCGGCCAAAGGCACCTTGGCCTTCCGTGCCATTAACGTGAACGACTCGGTGACCAAGAGCAAGTTTGACAACCTCTACGGCTGCCGCGAATCGCTGGTCGATGCGATTAAACGGGCCACCGATGTGATGGTGGCCGGCAAAGTGGCCGTCGTCTGCGGCTATGGTGATGTGGGCAAGGGCTCAGCCCAGGCATTACGAGCCCTGTCAGCCCAAGTCTGGATCACCGAGTGCGATCCCATCTGTGCCTTGCAGGCGGCCATGGAGGGCTACCGCGTGGTCACCATGGAATATGCCGCCGACAAGGCCGATATCTTTGTCACGGCTACGGGCAATAAAAATGTGATCGCCTTTGACCACATGGCCAAGATGAAGGACCAGGCCATCGTATGCAACATTGGCCACTTCGATAACGAAATTGATGTCGCTTCACTCTCAAAATGCACCTGGGAAGAAATCAAGCCTCAGGTCGACCATGTGATCTTCCCCGATGGCAAGCGCATCATCCTTCTTGCCAAAGGCCGGCTGGTCAACCTGGGCTGCGGCACAGGCCACCCGAGCTACGTGATGAGCTCCTCGTTTGCCAATCAGGTGATTGCGCAGATCGAACTCTTTACGCACAAGGATTACTACGAAAACGGTAAGGTCTACGTGCTACCGAAGCACCTTGATGAGAAGGTGGCCCGACTTCAACTGAAAAAACTCGGTGCCCAGCTCACCACGCTCTCGGATGAACAGGCCCACTACATCGGCGTGCCGGTTCAGGGCCCCTACAAACCCGACAGCTACCGCTATTAAATGGGTCAGTCTCATCGGGCGGCAGGCTCAGATCTCGGTCTGAGCCTGGAATTCTTTCCGCCGAAAACACCCGAGTCGGCGCAAAAACTCCTGGCCACCGCCCAAGGGCTCGCCGCCCTTCAGCCAGAGTACGTGTCCGTCACCTACGGCGCCGGCGGCTCAACGCGTGAAGGCTCCCTGGAGACGGTGCGGCAGATGCTGACTGTGTTTAGCGATGTTGCGCCCCACATCTCGTGCATTGGTGCGACAGCGGAACAGATGCAGGAGCTTCTGAGGTGTTACAAAACGATGGGTGTACGCCGACTGGTGGCCCTGCGCGGGGATCTACCCTCGGGCTACGGCCGCGGCGGCGAATTTCAGTATGCGGCTGATCTGGTGGCCTTTATCCGTCAGCAGCACGGTGATCATTTCGAAATTGAAGTGGCGGCATATCCAGAGATTCATCCTCAGGCTAAAAACGCCAAGGATGATCTTGCACACTTCGCCGAAAAAGTCCGTGCGGGCGCAAGCGGGGCGATCACACAATACTTTTTCAACTCAGACGCCTACTTCCGATTCGTAGATGATGCGTTCGCCCTTGGGGTCGACATCCCCATCATTGCGGGCATCATGCCCATCACCAATTTCTCGCAGCTGGCCCGCTTTTCAGACGCCTGCGGCGCGGAAATTCCTCGATGGATTCGACAGCGGCTGGCCGGATTTGGTGATGACAGCGCATCGATACAGGCCTTTGGCCTTGAGGTGGTGACCGACCTGTGCGACCAGTTGATCACTGCTGGGGTGCCTGGACTTCACTTCTACACCATGAATCGGGCAGAGCCTACGCTGTCGATTCTGAACAATCTCAACCTGGTGAGGGCCTAGCCAAATCGCTGGAGTCCGTTTTCAGTGACGCAGGCATCGAGCCGTAAATCATGCGGCTCCGCGAAGGCTGTATCGTGAAGTGCTGAGTGAAAGCAGACCCCGATCAGCCGAGGCCAGGGTCTAGGCGTGGCCGCAATCGTTCGGTCGTAAAACCCTTTACCGGCACCAAGTCGCGCACCGTGACGATCCACACCAACACACGGCACCAACCAGGTGTCGCATTCAAGGGCCTCGGAGGCCTGCGGAACCGACAACCCCATGGCATCGTGGATCAGTGGTGCGCCAGGCTGCCAGTGCTTCATGATCAGTGGCTGATCTCGCGCCACCACCACCGGGAGCGCCAAGGCGATACCACGCGCGTGCCAGGCCCGCCAGGTCGACATCAGATCGGGCTCTGCACGCCATGGCAAAAACACCGACACGTTGGACCAGCCTTGCAGCACAGCCTGGGCAGACAACGTATCTGCAATCTTTTTTTCGGCAGCGCGCCGCTGCTCTGGGGGCATCTGCTCACGGGCCTCGAGCAGCCGCCGCCGAAGGGGATCTTTCTGAATGGACAAAACGGAGCTCATTTAAGGGTAAATTTACTCCCTGTGAACACTCCGCAACAGCCACAGCAGACTAGGGGAACCCCTTTGTCCTCACGACGGGCTTTTTTCAACGTCGCAGTTGTCATTACCGCCTGCTCACTTGCCGTGGCATGGCCATTACAGGCCCTTGCAAAAATCGATCAACATGCAGAAAAACAGTCGCATGCGTTGATCGTTCAGGCCCGTGATGCCTTTCAAAAAGGCCGCCTGCCTGAAGTAGAACGGATTGCGCAAAAAACGCGGGGACAGCTTCTTGGGGTCTGGCCGGACTACTGGCGACTCAAACTATCGCTGGGCATTCCAAGTTCAGATGCACGTGCGATGCGCAGCCAGGTGCAGCAATTTCTGAGCCGTTACCCCCAGCACCCCATGCGCGAGCAGGCCTACCGAGACTGGATCACGGCGCTGCTCGCCAAAAATATGTGGGCTGAATTACCGGGTGTGCTGAACGAGTTGCCGGCCGGGCTGACGGGGCCCAACATCCAGTGTGTGCGTGCACGGCTGGGGCTGTCACCCGGCACAGATCCGACCGCAGGAGCGGCTGCGGGTCGTTTTGCCATAGGGCAAGAGAGCTTTGATGCCTGCCTGACATTGATTGAACACCTGGCCAAAACGGAACACGTGGCCCTAGGCTATCTTCGGCAGCGGGCCCGCTGGGCAGCCCAAACCGGCAGCGATTCCAGCCATCTGAAATTGATGGAGGTGCTTGCACAGCACGCCAAGGATCACGACCTGGGCGCGCGGGGACCTGACCCATTCAAATCCGAGGCAACACTCGGCCACATTCTGAAACGATCACGCGTGGATAGCCTCGGCGCGCTGCGTCTTTACACGCAACGCGTCAAAGAACTCTCCCATGAGCAAGCAATGTATGCCGCCTTTGCGGTGGGTAGCGCCATCTGGCGACGCAGCCACGCCGATGCATGGGAACTGATGCGCGAAGGCTGGTCAAGCCTCTCACAACAGCCTGATGACGCGCTGTCCAATGCTGCCCGTGAGGCCATTCGACGCAACGCATGGCCCGCGTTACTGGAGATTATCAGTGCCATGCGCGAGACCTCACAGGCCGAGCCGACATGGCAATACTGGCGTGCCGTGGCATACCGCGAGACCCGGCAAACGGACAAGGCGGAGCCACTGCTGCAAGGCCTGCGTGATGATTTCGGGTTTTACGGTGTCTTGGCCCGAGAGCTTCTGGGCGCCCCCTCCACCATTCCAGCAAGCGCCACCGTCACGCTGACCGCAAAAGATCAGAGTCGTTTGGACAAAGACCAGGGCATGGCCAGAAGCTATGCCCTGTTGCGGGCAGGGTTGCGGGCAGAAGCCGTCTCCGAGTGGTCGTTTGCGATGCGCGGCCGAAACGACAACGAATTGATTTTGGCCGCATTGCACGCTCGCAAATCCGGTTTCTACGACCGAATGATTGCGGCCGCAGACCGCACGCAGCAAGAACATGATTTCAGCCTTCGGTTTCCGACCCCGTTTAAAGAGGCTGTGTTACCGGCCGCCAAAGAACAGCGTCTTGATCCTTGGTGGGTATTGGGCCTGATTCGACAGGAATCGCGTTTTATTCCCGATGTGAAATCGCCGGTGGGTGCAACCGGCCTGATGCAGATCATGCCGGCCACTGGAAAAATGCTCGCCAAAAGTGTGGGAATGAAAACAGGCGGCGGGCTGCGGCTGGCCGATGTCAACACCAATGTGAAATTGGGTACAACGTATATGCGCCAGCTGCACGATCGATTTGGTGGCTCTGCGCTTCTGGCATCGGCGGCCTACAACGCCGGCCCCTCACGGGCCGTGTCATGGCGCGCCGCCCTGCCCAAGACCATTGATGGCGCCGCCTTCGCAGAATCGATTCCCTTTCCCGAGACTCGGGACTATGTCAAGCGCGTCCTCACCAATGCGGTGCTCTACCATGCGGTTCATAATGGTGGCACTGTTCCATCATTACGAGAACTGCTTGGGCGCGTTAACCCAAATGAACGGGCCAACAACGCATCTTGAACGTTTGCCCCGTTCCATGCCGGAGATAAATCATGGCGTTACTGCATGCTGATGTTGTTATTGTTGGAGGATCTGGGTTTATCGGCCGCGCGCTGGCGGCGACACTGATCTCACGTGGAAAGTCAGTGCGTGTGATTACCCGAAGCCGCGAGCGCTCACGCGCCTTGTGGCTACTGCCCCGCATTGAAATTGTTGAGGCCAATCCCAACGACGAGGCCGCACTCTACGAGGCCCTGGAAAATGCAGATGCGGTGGTGAATCTTGTGGGCGTGCTTCACAGCAAGACCGGCAAACCCTGGGGCCTGGACTTCGATGCGGCCCACGTCAAGCTGCCCGCGCGTATTGCCCGGTGCATGAATCGCAGAAAAATCCGTCGCCTCGTGCACATCAGTGCCCTGGGCGCAGCGGACCACGCCCCATCCATGTACCTTCGCTCCAAAGCAGCGGGTGAGGCGGCCTTGCGTGCAAACCAGAACATTGATGTCACGATTTTGCGGCCTTCAGTGGTTTTTGGTGCAGAAGATAACTTCATGAATCTCTTCGCCAAACTCCAAACATTGGCGCCGGTCGTGCCTCTGGCCACACCGCATGCCCGGTTCCAGCCTATCGATGTACGCGATTTGGCCACCGCTGTTGCCAACTGCCTGGAGCGCCCTGCGACGATCGGTAAAAATTATGAGTGCGTGGGCCCTGATGTACTCACGCTGTATGAATTGGTGCATTGGGCGGGCGTGTATGCAGGCTGCCCGCGGCCGATCATCCCGCTCCCCGACAGTGCGGCCTGGGTGCAGGCATGGATCATGGAAAATCTCCCTGGCCGGCCGCTGATGTCACGCGACAACCTGGCTTCAGCCAGCGTGCCGAATGTTGGGAGCGCGCCCATGTCACCCGATCTTGGCATTGAACATCCGCTGTCGATTCACGCTGTAGCGCCCACGTATCTGGGTAAGGAATCCCCGCGCGGAAGGCTGTCTGATCGACGTGCAAAAACCTGATCGTTTTGTTGATACGGAATCGCAGGAGTTAGCCCGGCTGCGGGCGGAGCTGTCGGCTGCCGATCCCTTGCTTGAGCTGTTACCGCCCTCAGCCAAAGTCTATTGCGTTGGGGGTGCGGTCCGGGATGGTCTCTTGGGCAACGCCAGCGTTGACCGTGATTTTGTGGTCGTAGGGGCAACACCCGAATCCATGGTGAAGGCGGGATTCAAGCCTGTGGGAAGTGACTTTCCCGTGTTTCTTCATCCGGTCACGCACAATGAATATGCGCTGGCCCGCACCGAGCGGAAAACCGGCCGCGGCTACAAGGGCTTTGTGTTCAATGCAGATCCCAGTGTCTCATTGGAAGAGGATCTGATGCGCCGTGATCTCACCGTGAATGCCATCGCATTGTCACGTGGTGGCGAATTGATTGATCCCTTTCACGGCATTTCTGATCTTCGGGCAGGCCTTCTTCGCCATATCGGGCCTGCATTTGCTGAAGACCCCGTGCGCGTGCTTCGTCTGGCCCGCTTCGCAGCGCGTTGGCCTGAGGTTGAAGTGGCTGCCGAAACCTTAGTGCTGTGCAGGTCGATGGTGGATCAAGGTGAGGTCACAGCGCTTGTCGCCGAGCGGGTGTGGCAAGAACTGGCCAAAGGTTTGGTGGAGTCCTCGCCGTCACGCATGATCCATGTGCTTCAATCCTGTCACGCTTGGCAGGAGCTGCATCCACGCCTAGCATCCGTCTCGAAAGCCACGTGCCACGCGTTGGATCGGGCTGCCATGCTTCGTGCACCGCTTGACGTGGCCTATGCACTGCTGATTCACAACACTGAAGGCAGCCCGCAGCCGGCCGATGTGTTTAAGGCGCCCAAATCATGCGTTGATCTGGCACAGCAGGTGCTGGCCAAGTCCGATACGGTGGAACGCGTGATCACGATGATGGATCACAGTCCTCGCCAGTCGGTGGCGCCCATTTTTGATTGGCTCGTGGGCTGTGATGTTCAACGACGCTACGATCGCTTTGATCTGATGCTGACCGTCTTTGCGCTGGAAGGGCGCTTATCCGAGGCCCATCACCAGAGACTACGTGATCTTGGGTCGTGGCTCACCACCGAGCAGGCCAACCAAGCAGCTGCCCAGGCCGCTGAAGAGGCACTTCACGATGGGCGCTCCAACGTCGGTGGAGCGGTGGCAGTAGCCGTGCGCGAAGCACGGTTTGCACTATTTCGTACCCACCCACTGTTTAAAGCATAAGACTGTCTCGCCGATCACCGGCTTCAAATGCGGCAGACTCAAGACGCGCACACGTGGCCGGGGGCAGATGTTTGGTGAGCAACATGACTTTGAAGACCTCGCCCATCTCGGATTCCATCAGCACGGTCTTGATTCCCTGCAGCGTTTTTGCCCGTTTGAGTGGATCGGTGATCGTGAGCAGTGAGGCCTGAACTGTGTCCAAGAGACCCATGTTCATCAAGAATCGTGCCTGAGTGACAAAACCGCTTACCTGAAATCCCGCCTGCTGTGCCTCGCGAGCGATTTGGGAAAAGTTCACATGGGCGGTCAAATCCTGTTGGCCGACACGTGCAATCCATTGCTCGGGCGCATCGAATCGCTGATGACGGTAATGGGCGCACAGGGTGCCTTGGGGTCGGCCTGGGTGATCCAGCTCACGTTCGGCGTACCCATAATCGATGAGAACGACCGCCCCAGTCTCCATGCTCTTGGCAAGGCTTGCCAGCCACGGAGCGGTCCAGGGGCACCACTCCAGACAATAGCCGGGGGCCCACGGAAGATCGCGGCGGCGGGCGGCGGCCTCCCGAATAAGTACGGCCTGGATAACCTCTGGGGCTGCCGGCCGCTCACGCCAGACAAACTGATCACCTTCAAGGCCAATGCCCCATTCCACAACATCAGCGTCTCCTCGCCACTCGAGCCGCTTCACGGGCATAGCATCAAGCACCTCGTTGGCGACCACAAGCCCCGTAAACCCCTCCTCTGCCCGACTCAGCCACGCAATCGGCCCGAGGCCCTGGGTGGTCCGCCGCTGTTGCTCGGCAAGGTCAGCCGAAAGCTCCACCATCTCCATCTTCAACCGAGGCACCGGCTCTTCCTGTGCACAGGCCATAAAACTGGCAGCCAAGTCGCCGCGGCCTCCGCCAAATTCGCGAATCCGGAACACCGGTTCGGTTCGTAAGGCTGCGCTCATCTTCCATACGGCCTGACCCAGCCAGGGGCCGAGCATCGGGGCGGTGACGTAATCGGACTCAAAGGGACGGCCGCCACCGGTGTAGTAGCCCAATCCCGGCCAGTAAAGCGCGGACTGCATGAAGTCATCAAACCCGATCCAGTTGCCGTGAGCTTGAACCTGTTGCCTGAGGTGATCTGCGAGTGCGTCCATCGCCACAGGGTATCAAAGCTAAACTAGGGCCCATGTCTATCTCCGCACCGCCTTCGATATCCAGGGCAGCCCTGGTGACCGGCTCTTCCAAACGGCTTGGCCGTGATATCGCGCTTGCTTTGGCGGCAGATGGCTGGGACATTGCGATTCACAGCCGTAAGGCTGATGGTGCGGCAGAGGCGGTCTATCAAGAGATCCGTCAACGGGGGCGGCAGGCCTGTTGCGTGCACGGTGACTTGCGTCAGCCGGATCAGGTGGATCATTTGTTTACGCAGGCCGTAAATGCACTGCCGCAGTTGTGTGCGGTCGTGAACAATGCCTCTGAGTTTGTCTTTGATCGACCAGAGCAGGTCGATGTGCCTCTGCTTAACGCCCATTACCAATCCAATGTGATTGCGCCGGTCATGCTCACGCAACGGCTGCACGCCCACTTGACGCCACGGCACACGGCAGGACAGGATCCCATCGGTGTAGTGATCAATCTGCTTGATCAAAAACTGGCCAACCCCAATCCAGATTTTTTCTCGTATACGCTGTCGAAATCGGCCTTGCTTGAGGCCACGCGGCTTGCGGCGATGGCGCTCGCCCCCGTGCTTCGCGTGGTGGGTGTTGCGCCGGGCATCACGCTTCCGTCAGCGGATCAAACCCCTGAAGAATTCAACCAGACCCACACCATGACGCCACTGGGTGCCTCCAGTCGCGCCAGTGAAGTGGCCGATGCTGTGGTCTGGTTAGCCCAGGCCCGGGCCGTGACCGGCACGATGCTGCTTGTCGACGGCGGCCAACACCTGCTGGCCCAATCCCGCGATGTCATGATGACCACCCGACTATGATGCTTAACGATCCGCGGCTCACCGACTGCCGCCGTATTTTTCTTGACGATCTGGCCATTGAGGCCTCGATTGGGTTTCATGATTTCGAGCGCACGGCACCCCAGCGCATTCTGGTCAGTGTGGACCTCTACCTTCCGATTGCTCAAAGCACATCGGCACGCGACGATGTCGCCGATGTCTTGGATTACGACCTGCTGCGGCTCAATGTTTCTCGCATTGCTCAGTCGCGACACTTTAATCTGCAAGAAACCTTGATGGACGAAATCTGTGCGTTTTGCCTGCAGCAGCCGGCCGTTAAAGCTGTGCGCGTGGTGACACAAAAGCCCGATGTTTATCCCGACTGCAAGACCGTCGGCATCGAAGTCATTCGCTGGGCAACCTGATATGGGCGGCCACGACAAACAGGCCTTTGAGGCCAACAAGCTCTCCAAGCGGCTCTACCGGCTGACCGGCCAGGCGATTATCGACTTCAACATGATTGAAGCAGGAGACCGCGTCATGGTCTGCATGTCCGGCGGGAAAGACAGCTATGGGCTGCTGGACATATTGATCGGACTGCAGGCGAGGGCGCCCATCCGTTTTGAACTTGTGGCCGTCAATCTGGATCAAGGCCACCCCGGCTTTCCGAAAGAGGTGCTACCCGAGTACCTCCGCACACGCGGTATGCCGTTTCATATTGAAGAGCAAGACACCCATGCGATTGTCAAACGCGTGATTCCCGAGGGAAAGACCATGTGCTCGCTGTGCTCACGGCTGCGACGTGGCGTGCTGTATCGCGTTGCTTCCGAGCTCGGGGCCACCAAAATTGCCCTTGGACATCATCGCGACGATATCTTGCAGACATTTTTTCTTAATTTTTTCTTCGGCGGAAAACTAAAATCCATGCCTCCCAAGCTGGTGTCGGATGATGGGCGCCATGTGGTCATTCGTCCGCTGGCCTATTGCGACGAGGACGACCTCGCGCAGTGGGCCGAGATTCAAGGATTTCCCATCATTCCCTGCGACTTGTGCGGCTCACAAGAAAATCTTCAGCGCCAGCAGATCAAGCGGCTGCTCCACGACTGGTCAAAACAGCATCCCGGACGCATCGAGTCGATGTTTCAGGCCCTAAGCAACGTGGTGCCCTCGCATCTGCTGGACCAGCGCCTCTACCCGTTCAAAACCTTAACGCCCGATCACAAGCCCAACCCCGACGGCGACCAGGCGTTTGACTTTGAAAACCCGGATCAAACAGCGCACACTCTTGTCTTTCAGCCGAAAAAAAATCAGGCCTTCTGACCACCGTCCATGCGCTCGCTGTTTCGACTTATCACCATCTCCGTCACCGTCTTGCGGTTTGGGCTTGATCAAATGGCACTCGACGGTGCCGCCAAGACATTCGACTCTCGGCTGCTCAACGCACTGCTGGCGCTGACCCGACTCGGACGCCGGCCAAGCGCGCCACGGGGCGTACGTCTTCGCATGGCCATGGAACACTTGGGTCCTATTTTTGTGAAGTTTGGACAGGTGCTTTCCACCCGACGTGATGTCTTGCCGGAAGACATCGCCGATGAACTGACCAAACTCCAAGACCGCGTGCCCCCCTTTGACTCGGCGATCGCCGTGCGCACGATTGAGACAGCATTCGGCAAAAAAATTGAAGATCTTTTTTCTGAGTTTGATCGGACACCGATTGCGAGTGCGTCGATTGCCCAGGTGCACCTCGGGCGTCTTCGCGACGGCCGTGAAGTGGCAATCAAAGTGTTGCGGCCTGGCATGCTTGAGATCATCGAACAAGATCTCGCGCTTCTCAAATTGATCGCACGGTTCGTAGCGCGCTTCTCAACAGATGGGCGGCGCCTAAAGCCCGTTGAGAACGTGCAGGAATTTGACGCTTACCTGCACGATGAGCTGGATCTGGTCCGCGAAGCCGCCAATGCCAGTCAGCTGCGACGCAACTTCGAGGACTCCCATCTGCTGAAAATCCCAGAAATGATCTGGGACCTCTGCCGCAGTGATGTCATTGTGATGGAGCGTATTTACGGCATTCCCATCAATCGTTTTGATGAGCTGCAGGCCCACGGCATTGACTTAAAACGCCTGTCGCGTGATGGCGTGGAGATTTTTTTCACCCAAGTATTTCGCGACGGCTATTTTCATGCCGACATGCATCCGGGAAATATTCTGGTGGCTGACCGCGGGCCCCACTTTGGCCGCTACATCGCCCTGGACTTTGGCATTGTCGGCACGCTGTCCGATGTCGATAAAAACTATCTGGCCCATAACTTTCTGGCATTTTTCCGGCGTGACTACCGGCGCGTGGCCGAGCTGCATGTCGAGTCTGGCTGGGTACCGGCCGATACCCGCGTGGACGCCCTGGAGACGGCCATTCGAGGTGTCTGCGAGCCCTACTTCGATCGGCCCTTAAAAGAGATCTCATTGGGCCAGGTGTTGGTCCGTCTGTTTCAGGCCTCACGGCGTTTTAATGTGGAAATCCAGCCGCAGCTGACCTTGTTGCAGAAGACCCTGCTCAACATTGAGGGGCTGGGCCGACAGCTGGACCCCGATCTGGATTTGTGGAAAACCGCAAAACCTTTCCTGGAGCGCTGGATGCAAGAGCAGATCGGATTCCGTGCGCTTCGCACCACACTCATGAAAGAGTCTGAACGCTGGGCCCAGACCCTGCCACAACTCCCCCGGCTGGTGCACCAGGCATTAAGCCAGGCCGGCTCTGAAAAACAACTGCAGCTGCAACACCAGGTGGCCGCCCTGGAGCGGCATCAGCGCGAAATCCGTCAGATGCTCTGGTTTGTGATCGGACTGATGCTCGCGATTCTCGTCATTTTGGGCATCGCACTTTTATAATCGAGCCGGCTCGGGCCGGGATCGGCCCTTTTTTCCACATCAAGTAAAGGCGGAACAACATGCTGCTCTGGCTGGTGATGGCGTACCTGCTGGTCTCGATTGCAATCGGCCTTTACGGGGCCTCGAAAGTCCACACGGCAAAAGACTACATCACCGCTGGGCGTAACTTGCCTATGGCTGTGGTGCTAGCCATGGTCTTTGCAACCTGGTTTGGGGCCGAAACCGTTCTGGGTATCTCGGCAACGTTTCTGGAAGAAGGCTTTCGAGGGCTGATCTCTGACCCCTTGGGAGCATCGCTGTGCCTGGTGGTTTTTGGTCTGGTGTTTGCTCGGCCTCTGTATCGACTCAATCTGATCACGCTGGGCGACTACTTCCGCATGCGCTATAACCGGCAGACCGAATTGCTGCTGTCGATCTGCATCGTGATCTCGTATCTGGGGTGGGTCTCGGCCCAGATCACCGCCCTCGGACTTGTGTTTAATGTTCTATCCAACGATCTGATCTCGTCCACTCAGGGCATGTTGATCGGCGCAGGAGTGGTGTTGATTTACACGTTGTTCGGTGGCATGTGGTCTGTAGCCCTTACCACCTTTGTGCAAATGATCGTAATCGTGGTGGGATTGCTGCTCGTAACCCACAATGCGGCCGATCAGGCCGGCGGCGTTGCCCACGTGATCGCGAAGGCTTCTGCCGAGGGCAAGTTTGAATTCTTACCGACCTTGGATCCCGTGGACTTGCTGGGATGGATCGCCGCGTTGGTCACCATGGCATTGGGGTCGGTACCCCAGCAGGATGTCTTTCAGCGCGTGAACTCTTCCAAGAACGAGACGGTTGCAGTGTGGGGCACCACCATTGGCGGGGTGAGCTACTTTTTCTTTGCGGCGGTTCCTTTGTTTCTTGCCTACACCGCAACCATCATTGACCCAGAGATGGTCAAGCGCTACCTGGCCGAAGATTCACAGCTAATTCTTCCCATGCTGATCATGAACCACATGCCATTTTTCATGCAGGTGGTGTTTTTTGGTGCGCTGCTGTCAGTCATCATGAGCACAGCCTCCGGCACCTTGTTGGCGCCATCGGTAACGTTTGCAGAAAATATTTTGAAAGGGTTCGCGCCCCGCATGACGGATCATCAGTTTTTGTGGTCGCTGCGGATCACTGTTCTTGCATTTGCGGCGATCGTGACGTATTACGCGATTGCCAGCGATGCCAGTATTCACCATATGGTGGAAAACGCCTACCGCATCACTCTGGCGGGTGCTTTCGTGCCTCTCGCGGCAGGGCTCTTCTGGAAACGTGCGAGCAACCTTGGTGCGGGCTTGGGCATTACATTTGGGCTGTCTACCTGGCTCGTATTGGAGTTCACCGGCTATGACGGTCCCGGCGAGCCGCAGCTTTTTGGTTTGTTTGCCAATGCAATCGGCATGGTGATCGGCTCGCTCGTGTCTCCAAATCGGGCGGGCGGCCACGGTGGCGAGGCACAGCACGTATGAACATCGTGATCCTTGCCGCGGGTAAGGGAACCCGAATGCGGTCGGATCTTCCCAAGGTACTCCATCCCTTGGCAGAGATGCCGCTCTTGGCGCACGTGCTTACCACCGCGTATCAGCTCGATCCGAGACGGCTGGTGGTCGTGGTGGGCCACGGTGCCTCGAAGGTTCAACAGGCCATGAAAGCATTTGCGCGTGCGGAATGCCCGATCACCTGGGCCCTTCAAGACCCACCGATGGGCACAGGCCACGCCGTTCAGCAGGCGGCAGCGCATCTTGATCCGTCAATGCCGACACTGGTTTTGTACGGTGATGTGCCATTGATTACTGCTGCAACATTAACGCGACTATCCGAATCAGCCGCCCAGCATGACGGCATGGCTCTACTTACAGCTACCCTAGACGACCCCAAGGGGTACGGCCGTATCGTGCGCAATGCTCAGGGCATGATCACCCAGATCGTTGAAGAAAAAGATGCCGATCCTGCGATACGTCGGATCCGTGAAATCAACACCGGAATTTTGGTCGTACCCACCCACAGGCTCCTGGGCTGGTTACAATCGCTCACCAATCAAAACGCGCAGGGCGAGTACTACCTCACCGACATTATCGAGATGGCCTCGAAAGAACATCATCCCATCGGGTCTTCTCAAGCCGACGCAGCCGAAGAAGTTCTTGGCGTAAACAGCCAGTCGCAGCGTGCTGAGCTTGAGCGTCAACTCCAGGCCCGCCGTGCACAAGCCCTTTTAGATGGCGGTGTTCGGCTCATGGATCCGGCCCGCATTGATGTCCGGGGAACCCTTGAATGCGAAACCGATGTCACCATCGATGTGGGCTGCGTGTTTGAAGGGCGTGTCACGCTTGCAAGGGGTGTGCATATCGGCCCTTACTGTGTAGTACGCGATGCCGCGATTGGTCCCGAAGCACGTATTGAGGCGTTTTCACATATCGACGGCGCTCAGATCGGTCCACAGGCCGTTGTTGGGCCCTACGCGCGGCTACGGCCCGGCACCGAGCTTGCTGAAGGGGCCCATGTGGGCAATTTCGTCGAACTGAAAAATACGCAGCTTGGGCAGCGCTCGAAGGCCAATCACTTGAGCTATCTAGGCGATGCCACAATTGGTCAACGGGTCAATATCGGCGCAGGTACGATCACCTGTAATTACGATGGTGCCAACAAGCACCGTACCATCATTGAAGACGACGCATTCATCGGCTCTGACACCCAGCTGGTGGCGCCGGTCACTGTTGGACAAGCAGCAACCCTTGGTGCTGGCACCACGCTAACGCAAGATGCACCGGCGAAAGAATTAACCCTCTCGCGCAGCCCTCAAGTCACGATCAAGGGGTACAAACGGCCCCACAAAAAGGCCCATTAACCCGTGTGCGGAATCGTGGGGGCCGTTGCCCGACCCCAAGAACACCACAATGTTGTACCCGTCCTGATTGAGGGGCTCCGTAAGCTGGAGTACCGCGGCTACGACTCCGCCGGCCTCGCCGTGCACAACAACGGAGTGATCGCGCGCGTTCGGGCGGTGGGACGGGTGGCCGAACTTCAAGCCCAGACCCAGGCACTGCAGGCCACACTTGGCATTGCCCATACGCGCTGGGCTACCCATGGGGGCGTGACCACCGACAATGCCCACCCACACCTCTCAGAAGGCAACGGGTTCACGGTATGTGTTGTGCACAACGGCATCATTGAAAATCATGAAGCACTGCGCTCAGAACTCAGTGCCCAGGGCTATCACTTTGCTTCGCAGACCGATACCGAGGTCATCGCACATTTGATTCATAAATTTCGTCGGACCTCGGCCACACTCACCGAAGCAGTCGATCAGGCCAGAGGCCAGCTCATGGGTGCGTTTGCCATTGCGGCCATCTGCGATCGTGATGCAGACCTGTTGGTTGGTGCACGGCATGGCGCACCCCTTTTGATCGGGTGTGGCATTGAGGGGAGCGGGCAAAATTTTCTGGCGTCCGATACCTCGGCCTTGCTTCAGGTCACGCGCAACATCATCTACTTGGAAGATGGCGATCTGGCAAGCCTTACCCCCTCTGAGATTCGTATTCTGGATAGTAAGGACCGGACAGTGACACGGCCTGTGACCGTGAGCAGCCTGTCGTTGGATGCCGTCGAACTTGGGCCCTATGCCCACTACATGCAAAAAGAGATGTTTGAGCAGCCTGGAGCCATCGCTGCCACGTTGGAAGAAGTCATCGGTGCCCAATCAATCTCACCCATACTCTTTGGTGCGCAAGCTGAATCTCTTTTTTCGGCAACACATCACATTCTGATTTTGGCGTGTGGCACCAGCTACCACGCCGCCATGGTTGCTCGGTATTGGCTAGAGTCGATCGCGAAAATCTCAACCACTGTCGAAATCGCCAGTGAGTACCGTTACCGTGAAAGTGTGGCCCAGGCCAACACGCTGGTGATCACCATCTCCCAGTCAGGCGAAACAGCCGACACCCTGGCCGCCTTGCACCACGCCCAACGTCAGGGCCTGCTGGCAAGCCTGTCCATCTGCAACGTGCCCGAGTCGGCCCTTGTGCGCGCCTCAGACCTGAAGTTCCTGACCCGTGCAGGCCCCGAGATCGGCGTTGCCTCAACCAAGGCGTTCACCACGCAGCTTGCCGCCTTGTTTCTGTTCACGTTGATGATGGCTAAGCTGCGGGGCCATCTATCGCCGGCCCAGGAGCAGATACTGCTGGGCCAGTTACGCCATCTTCCGGTCGCGGCGCTGCAGGTGCTCTCCGCCGAATCAGAATTTAAATCCTGGGCCACGCGATTTGTGGAAAAACAGCATGCATTATTTCTAGGGCGCGGGATCCACTATCCCATCGCGATGGAAGGCGCCCTCAAGCTCAAAGAGATCAGCTACATTCACGCCGAGGCGTATGCCGCAGGCGAGCTCAAACACGGCCCCTTGGCGCTGGTCGATGCCGATATGCCCGTCGTGGCCGTGGCCCCCAACGACCAGCTCGTGGAGAAACTAAAAAGCAATCTCCAGGAAGTGCGGGCCCGTGGCGGGGAGCTCTACATCATTGCCGATAAGGGCGCCGGTATCGCTTCTGCCGATGGCATGCACGTGATCACACTCGGGGACCATGCAGGACTGCTCTCGCCCATTTTGCACGTGATACCCCTGCAGCTGCTGGCCTACCACGTGGCGCTTGCACGCGGCAATGATGTGGATAAGCCACGCAATCTGGCCAAAAGCGTCACGGTAGAATAGGGCTAGGCCCGATTCATGTACGGCCTGCGTTTTCCATAGAAAGGGTGCACATCATGCGTATTGCCATTGCGGTCGACGGTTCCGATAACTCGCTTCGTGCGGTTCGCGAGGCAGTGAGCATTGCCAATGCTCTGAAAGAGAAACCCGCATTGCTGCTGCTCAACGTTCATCTGTCAGCATTGATCTCACCCGTGGCCAAAGGCATTGACCGGCATCAGATTGAGCAGTACATGGATCAGATCGCAGAGGAAGAGCTCAAAGAAGCAAAAAATATTCTCACCGCGGCAGGCCAGGCTTTTACCGTAGTGAAAGGCCATGGCGAGGTGGCGGCCACGATTATCGACATCATTAAAAAAGAAAACTTAAACCTGTTGATCGTAGGTGGAAAGGGCCGCAGCAGCATCAGCGATCTGATTCTTGGCTCTGTCACCACCAAGCTCATCAGCCACAGCCCCATTCCTGTGTTGGTGGTTAAGTAGTCGGTGCAGACGTCACGCGATAACGCTCCAAATGGGGCTTTATCGCAAACAGCATCACCAGGCCCGGAAGCGCTGCTGCAGTCGACAACAAGAAAAAGTTTGCCCAGCCCCAGTCGGTCGCGGTAACGCCCGCTACGGGGCCTACCACTACACGCCCAATGGATGCCAGCGCCGATAGCAGCGCAAACTGAGTGGCAGTAAAGCGCACATCGCACAAAGCCATCAGCAAGGCCACAAAGGCGGCGGTCCCCATTCCCCCAGCAAGATTTTCAAGCAAGACCACGGCGGTCATGCCAGCCAGGCTTGGCGGAAAGGCGGCCAGCCACCAAAAGCCAAGATTCGTGATCGCTTGCAGAAGGCCGAAGATCAACAAGGCCTTCCAGAGCGAAATCCTGGACATCAAAAGACCGCCGGCCAGGCCGCCTACTAGGGTCGCCAACAGGCCCATACCTTTGTTCACCGCGCCCACTTCGGCCGGCGTAAATCCTGCTCCACGAATCAGAAATGCGGTAGAAAGACTGCCCGCGAACGCATCACCCAGTTTGTAAAGGATGATGGTGACCAGAATCAGCACCGCGCCGCCACGGCCAAAAAATTCCTTAAACGGCTCAATCACCGCCGCCACGAGTGACCGGGGTGCTGTAACGGTCGTGGGCTGAGGTGCGACCATCGCCGTCAACGCGAGCAGCAGACAAAAGACTGCCATCAGCCGATAGACCCCGGCAAACCCGAGGTAGAGATCGGCCAGCATCAGTGCAAGGCCGCCCGACGTGAGCATGGCCAAGCGATACCCAATCACGGACCATGCGGCCCCTAGGCCCCGTTGGGCCGCTGTGAGCGATTCGGCCCGCCAGGCGTCAAACACAATGTCAAAGCTGGCAGAGAGCATCACCAACGCAAACGCCAACGCCGCAATACCCCAGAGGCTATCGTTAGAGCTGTTCGGAGTCTGCATGGACATGGCAAACAACGTGGCAGCCATGGCCAGCAAAAGCACCACCATCCAGCCGCGTCGTCGCCCGCCCCAGCCGCCTAAGCCAGGTACGTGGTAACGGTCTAATAACGGTGCCCAAAGGAACTTGTAGGTGTAGGGCAGTCCCAGCAGGGTAAGCCAGCCTAACGTCTTGAGTTCTACCCCCTCCACGGTAAGCCAGGCCTGCAGCGTGCCGGTCGACAATGCAAGGGGAAGGCCACTGGCAAAGCCCAGAACCAGGGTCATGATCAAAAGCCCCCTGTGCGGCACTTCGCCCACCGGAGGGGTTCTACCGGAATCGCCAGAAGAGGAATTGTTCACCATAGGCCCACGGGGACTCGCAAAGCGTTTTAAGTGACGCTATTGTCTTCGCTTATGAACATTTTTGCTCTTTCCCCATTCACGGCAAGACACCCGCAACAAGGCCGGTTGGCTGCGCTCACGTTTGCGATTGCACTGATCGCCTGCCCGTTGTCGTTGGCCTACGCCCAGACAAGCCCAGCAGACGATCCCGGTATTCGAGTAGAAAAACCCTCTCGGTTAAAAAACCTTGTACCCGCCGAACAGTTGGAGCAATCGGCAGCCAAGCAATTTAATCAGATGAAACAACAGGCGGCCGAAAAGCGTGCCTTGGCCCCGAATGACCACCCGCAGCTCAACCGTTTAAAAGAGATTGCGAATCGTCTTCTGCCTTACACCCCACGCTGGAATCCGCGCGCAGGCCGCTGGGCCTGGGAGGTTCAGCTGTTTAACTCCAAACAGATCAACGCCTTCTGCATGCCGGGAGGAAAAATCGGGTTCTTCATGGGCATCCTGGATCAGTTGCAGCTCACCGACGACGAGGTCGCCATGATCATGGGCCATGAGATGGCCCATGCATTGCGCGAACATTCTCGGGAACAGATCGCAAAAAGCCAGCTCACGGGCATCGGCGCGGGTGTGCTCTCATCGATCCTTGGGCTCGGCGATGTCGGGCGAACGGTGATGGACTATGGCGCTCAGCTGACCCTGTTGAAGTTTTCACGGGACAACGAGAGCGAGGCCGACCTGATCGGCATGGACATCGCGGCACGGGGTGGATTTGATCCACGCGCCGGCATTACGTTGTGGCGAAAAATGTCGGCGGCTTCGAAAAATGCCCCGCCGCAGTGGTTGTCCACTCACCCCTCGGGCACTAGCCGCATTTCAGACATTGAGCGGCACCTGGATCAGGTCTTGCCCTTGTACGCCAAAGCCATCGGCCGAACGCTGGACACCCTGCCGCCAGATCCGAGCCTTTAATCGACACCCCATTGTTTTCGGTAGGTGGCAACGGCCTCGCGATGGACTGTGAGCTCTGGATTCTCACTGGCCTCTAAAAAATGCAGCAGGTCAGCCAGGGTTGCGATCGCAATGACGGGGATCCCGAATGACTCCTGCACCTCTTGGACGGCCGACAACCGTGTGGGCGAGGCCGCGGTTCCCCCGCGCTCCATGCGGTCCAAGGCGATCAAGACTCCTGCAGGTGTGGCTCCGTGGGCCTTGATGATATCGACCGACTCTCGTACCGAGGTGCCCGCAGAGATCACATCGTCAACGATCACAATACGGCCCTCGAGTTTTTTGCCCACCACCAGACCGCCTTCGCCGTGATCTTTGGCTTCTTTGCGGTTGTATGAAAAACCTATGTCGCGTCCAGCACGGGCTAAAGCAACCGCTGTAGCACTGGCCAATGTGATGCCTTTGTAGGCTGGACCGAACAATCCATCTGCCGACATTCGGCCATCAAATTCTGCCGCCAAAAACGTCTTGGCATAAAACTCCGCCAGCGTACCGAGTGTGCCGCCGTGGTGAAAAAGTCCTGCATTAAAAAAATAGGGTGACGATCGACCCGCCTTGGTCACAAAGTTTCCAAAACGCAGGACCCCGGTTTCGATTGCAAATCGGATAAATTCTTGGTCAGCGGGGCGAGGGTCGTAAGTTGCGCTCATGATGCGGGAGAATATACCTCATGCGAATCATCTCTTTTAACCTCAATGGCATTCGGTCTGCAGCGACCAAAGGCGCCCTGGACTGGCTGGGCGCACAACATGCCGATGTGATCTGTGTTCAAGAACTGAAAGCCCAAGAATCGGACCTGTCGGATGCACATCGTGCAGTGGTGCATAACGATCGACGGCTGATCGGCCATTTTTTTGCTGCCCAGAAAAAAGGATACAGCGGGGTTGGGCTCTACAGCAGCATCCCGCCTACGCGCATCACGCACGGTATCGGCGTTGCCGAATTTGACCAAGAGGGCCGTGTATTACGGGCTGACTTTGATGGCGCACAGACCCGGTTATCTGTGGTGTCGGTCTACCTGCCGTCCGGCTCGGCGTCTGACGAGCGGCAGGCATCAAAATTTCGGTTTCTCGACGCATTTTTCCCGATCTTGCAAACATGGATGAACGAGCACACCGACCAAGGGCGCGAATTTGTCATTTGCGGGGATTGGAACATCGCCCACCATGAGATCGATTTGAAAAACTGGCGGGGCAATCTTAAAAACTCAGGTTTTTTGCCGGAGGAGCGGGCCTGGCTCACCCGGGTGTTTGATCAACTGGGTTGGGTCGATGTGTTTCGACGGTTGGATCCACGGCCAGACCAATACACGTGGTGGAGCCAGCGCGGACAGGCACGGGCCAACAATGTGGGCTGGCGGATCGATTATCAGATTGCGACACCCGGTGTGGCGGCACTGGCCCGCAGTGCCCATATTCACAGCAACGATCGGTTCTCGGATCACGCGCCGCTGGTCATTGACTACGCAACCTAGCGGGAGGTGTCCGCATCAGGAGCGCCGAATGCATCCTCGTGCATCGCCGTCGAAATCTGCACCCCGTCACGCAAGGCGCGTTTAGCAAAACGCAGCACATGCAGGTCTTTCGATAACAATACAGCTGGCCGCCGAGTCCATGCGAGATCTAAAAACACTTGATCGTCGCGGTCTTTACATCGCCACGGTGAAGACTGAATGGCTTCCTGAGGCAGTAACTGGGATGCAGATCGCCACGACGACAAAATGTCGTTTTGGCGTTGAATGGAGAGGCTAAATTTTTCACGAGCCAGGACATTGGCCAGCTCTGCAACGGTCTGATCCGAGGCTAAAAAACACATGCTCCGAGTTTCTACATGCGGGCGTAGCAGGTGGGCGCGGGGATCCTGAAAGACATACAAATCCAGAAGAATATTGGTGTCGAGCACCACGGGAACGTCTTGGCCGGGAGCGCAGCGGGCAAAGGGAAGATGTTTGGCATTCACTGCGCACACTCCATCTGCTCGTGACGCATAGCACGTGCAACCTGCTCTGCAATAAGCATCACCGGCGCATTGGTATTGCCTGATGTGATGCAGGGCATACTTGATGCATCCACCACGCGCAGACGTGCCACCCCACGCAGCCGACACTCTGAATCCAGTACCGTCATCGGATCCGCGACACGCCCCTGGGCATCGACCTTGCCCATGGCACAGGTGGCGACGGGGTGAAAAATGGTGGTGCCCAACTCGGCCGCCGCCTGCTCCAGCTCAGCCGGGCTCTGAATCCCGGGGCCCGGTAGCACCTCGCTCGGCTCAAAGGCTCGCAGTGCGTGGCTTTGCATGATGCGCCGCGTGAACGTAAGGCCTTCGACGGCCACTGCACGGTCCTCGGGCGTGGACAAGTAATTGCAAAAAATTCTAGGGGAGGCCATGGGATCGGCATGGGCCAGGCGGACCCAGCCTCGCGATGTTGGCCTTAGATTGCAGACGCTGGGTGTGATCGCATTGAAGGCATGCAGAGGCTCACCAAATTTAGGCAGGGACAATGGCTGCACATGCCATTCAATGTTTGCCGTTGGCTGCTGAGGATTGCTTTTAGCAAATGCTCCCAAGGTCGACGGCGGCATGGTCATGGGGCCGGTCCGAAATAAAGCGTACTGCAGGCCCATCCCAACACGTGTCAGGATGTTTCCATAGAGTGTGTTGACGGTTTTGCAGTGACTCACACGGTACACAGTGCGAATCTGCAAGTGATCTTGCAGGTTTTCGCCCACCCCCGGAAGGTCCACCAGGGGCGTAATGCCAACGGATGACAAGACAGTGCCGGGCCCAATACCGGAGACCTGCAACAACTGCGGTGAGCTGATGGCCCCCGCGGCCAGAATTACCTGCTCCCGTGCGTGGACCACGGTGCGATGCCCCTCGTGCAACAACTCCAGTCCATAGGCCTCGAGACCTGCTTGCGCCCAGGCTGATCGCGTCCAGCGCGGCCGGTTGGCGGTGGACTCGGTGATGGGCCTGGTCAGGATGCGCAAAACCTGCGCCTTGGTCATGACCGTAAGATTTTTTCGATGACGGATGGGGTGCAAAAACGCATCGGCCATCGACCAGCGCACACCCCGACGCTGTGTCATGTGGAAATAAGCGCAGCCGGTGTTGTCACCACGGTTAAATTCTTCGATCGACGGAATTCCCTGCTCCTCGGCAGCCCGCCGCCAGGCATCCAGGATCTCCCAGCGCACACGCGGCGGCTCAACACGCATCTCGCCGGCCCGCCCATGCCATTCATTTTCACCACCAAAATAATCCTCCAGCGCTCGGTAGGTGGAGAGGGCATGAGACCAGCTCCATCGCTGATCGCCGGTCGCCTGCACCCAGCGGTCGTAGTCAGAGGCCTGGCCCCGCATATAAATCATGGCGTTGATGGAGGAGCATCCCCCGATGACACGGCCCCGTGCATAGTGAATCGAACGGCCGTTTAAACCGGGGTCGGGTTCGGTCTTAAAGCACCAATCCGTGCGTGGGTTGGCAATCGTAAAGAGATAGCCCACCGGGATCTTGATCCAAAGCCAATCGTCCTCGCCACCGGCCTCGATCAAAAGCACGCGATGCCGCGGATCCTGCGACAAACGATTGGCCAGCAGGCATCCGGCGCTGCCGGCCCCCACAATCACCGTGTCAAATGACTGCTCTTCTGAAGCCATTCCGGATCAGCCCTCGACTTGTTCTTGCTCTTTTCGAAACCGAAGGCCCTCGGCATACGGGTAAACATCATCGAGGAGGCCTTTGCGGATCCGCTCCTGCTGGGCGACCCAATAGTCCGGCGCCAACAAATCGGCGTGATAGCGCATGAACGCCTTACGCAGCCGGGGTTGGCCCAACAAAAATGTCTCAAATTCCTCGGGAAATACATCCTTGGGGCCAATCGTGTACCAAGGCTCCGAGGCCATTTCATCTTCCGGTGTCCGCGGAGGCGGGATGCGGCGGAATTTACAGTCGGTCAGGTACTCGATTTCATCATAGTCATAAAACACTACGCGGCGCTGGCGGGTCATGCCGAAGTTTTTATAGAGCATATCGCCCGGGAAAATATTGGCCGCCACGAGCTGCTTGATTGCATCGCCATACTCCTTCACCGCGTAATCAACCTCTGCCTCAGTGGCATGCTCCAAGAAAATATTCAGCGGAATCATGCGGCGTTCAATGTAGAGATGTTTAAGCACAATTCGATCGTCAACCTCAATCATCATCGACGGCGCGAATTCCCGAATCTCATCGAGCAGACTGGATTCAAAACGTGCGCGTGGAAAATCCACATTGGAGTACTCCCAGGTGTCGGCCATACGGCCGGCACGGTCATGGACCTTGACCAGCTGATACTTGGATTCAATGTGCTCTCGCGTGACGTCTTTGCTGCGCTTATCTTTGATGATTTTAAAAACATAGGGAAAAGAAGGCAGCGTGAAGACCAGCATCACCAGGCCCTTGATGCCGTCGGCGATTTTGAAACGGTCATTGGAATGCTTCAGATGCAGCAACAAGTCCCGATAAAACAGGGTCTTGCCCTGCTTATGCAGGCCCAACATCGTGTAGAGCTCACTCTTGGCCTTGTTGGGCATCAGGGTGCGAAGGAACTGCACATAAGCAGACGGCACTTCCATATCGACCATGAAATACGATCGCGAGAACGAAAACAATACCGAAATCTGCTCGGGCTGAAACAACACTGTGTCGATATAGACCCGGCCTTTTTTATTTCGCATGATCGGCACCGCAAACGGAATCGGGTCGCCATCGTTCACAATTCGGCCGATCAGATAGGCGCCTTTGTTACGAAAAAACAGAGAGCGCAACACATGAATCTGCAAGTCCGCCTGCGAGTGCCAGGGCCGCTCAAGCCGCTCACAGATGGCCTGGCGTACAAATCGCAAATCCCGAGAGATGTCGTCCCACGGGCAGGCCAGTCCAAGATCCACCGCAATGTCGATCAGGGTCTGCTGCAGCCCACGGGAGCGCGGATAATAGACACGGTAAGAAGGCGGCTCAGAATCCAAATACTCTGTAGAAATCTGGGGTCGAACAAACAACAGGTCGTTGCGAAAATACTCGCGCTGCAAGAGTTTTGTTGTGACCGAGTTAAAAAACGTCTCAGCCAACTCGGGCTGACGATGATCGGAGATCAGCAGCGTGAATGATTTTTTGACGTCCTGCCAAAACGCACCGGAATTATCGTTGCCCTCGAGTCGGCCGCGCATCTCATCAAAGGCTTCTCGCACCCTCTGGTCATAAAACGTAATGCGCTCTCGGGCCAATCGGCGAATCCCATGGTAATCGCCAGACTCAAAACGTTGCTTGGCCTGCTGGGCGTTGTAACGAAATAACGCGTAATGACGGTTGAAGCCATCGAGAATTGACGTCGCCGCTGCCAATGGCTGGCCCATGCTGCTCTCCCTTGGTTGAATCATCTGCAGGGCCTGGCCAGCACCCCGCAGCGTATGTTTATTGTCGCTGGAGAACGAAGCCCTGCACAGTCTGTGAGCGCGTTCGAGAAATGCTCATCAGAATGCCCACCCCAAAGCCTAAGGTAACCATCGCAGTCCCCCCGTACGACATCCAAGGCAGGGGCACACCGACCACCGGAAGAATGCCGGTCACCATGCCCATGTTGACAAAGGCATAGTTAAAAATAGTCAGGGAGATGGCGCCCGCCAAAAGCCGAGAAAACAGAGTCGGGGCGCCGATCGCGATCCACAGCCCCCGTAGAATCAGGCCAGCATACAACGCCAAAAGCAAGGCGTTGCCCAGCAGACCGAATTCTTCCGAGTAGGCTGCAAACACAAAATCGGTAGTGCGCTCTGGGATAAATTCCAGGTGGGTCTGAGTGCCTTGCATCCAGCCTTTTCCAAAGAGTCCTCCAGAGCCCACAGCAATCACGGATTGAATGATGTGAAAGCCCTTGCCCAACGGGTCCCGCATCGGATCAAGCAGTGTGCAGACGCGTTGCCGCTGGTATTCCCGAAAGCCGGGCCATGAGAGTCCGTCCGCGCAGGCTGGGTCTCCAAAGATGATCAGCCCCAAAACAGCCACGCACACAATGCCCAGTGTGATCAGAACAAGACGCCAGGAAAGTCCCGCAAAAAAAAGTACAAACATGCCGGCCGCAAAAACCAAGATTGCGGTGCCCAGATCCGGCTGAGCCAGAATCAGGCCCGTTGGCACAATCAAAATCGTCAAGGCAACACCCCACTGCCCCAGAGTGCGCAGGCCCTCGTAGCGATGAACGAGCCAGGCCAACATCATCGGCATGGCAATCTTCATCAGTTCGGATGGTTGAATGCGCGTAATGCCGATGTTGAGCCATCGCCGGGCTCCTTTGGAAACATCGCCGGCCACCGCGACAGCCACCAACAGCAGAACGCCTAAGATAAACAGGGGCACTGCCACCCGCTGGATTTGCGTGGCCGGAATATGGGCCACGACCCACATGATCAGCACCGCGATCCCAAGGTTACGAAGATGGCCTGCGAATCGGCCATCAAAGTCGTTGCCAGCACTGTAAAGAATCAGACACGACAGAGCAGCAATCCCAAGAAACAGGCTCATAAACGGCCCGTCAAACACCCCCACAACAGGCTGCAGCCGAACCCAGATGCCCCTTAATCCCTTGGGAACGATTTCACTTGGCATGGGCCACGCTCTTTTTTAGTAACACGTGATCAAACACCATCCGGGCGATGGGTGCGGCTGCGGCGGCACCGAAACCCCCATTTTCCACAATCAGTGCCACTGCCACCTCGGGATGTTCAACCGGTGCGAAGGCCATGTAGAGGGAGTGGTCCCGATGACGTTCCGCCACCCGTGCCGCGTTGTATTTTTCATTCTGACCGATGCTTACGACCTGTGCCGTTCCCGTTTTGCCGGCTACCGAATAAGGCGCGCCAGCAAAGACCCGGGCACCGGTGCCCGATTTGTTGACTTCGGCCATCGCCTCAATCACCAGATCCAGTGATTTGTCATCGACGGTGACTTTGCGTAAAACTTCCGGCTTGGTTTTGACGACCTCACCGGTGTTGGGGTCCTCGATGGACTGCACCAGCCGTGGCTTCATGATCACGCCGCGGTTGGCCAACCCGGCTGTGGCGGTGGCCATCTGCAGCATTGAAAACGAGTTGTAGCCCTGCCCGATACCAATCGACATGTTTTCACCCGGGTGCCAGGGCTGTTTAAATCGCTCTTCTTTCCATTTCGACGACGGCAGAATGCCACTGGTTTCGCCGATCAAATCAATCCCTGTTTTTTGTCCAAAGCCCCACGGCGAGATATGCTGATGAATCATGTCGACGCCCATGTCACGGGCCAGGATGTAGTAGTAAGTATCACTTGACACGACAATCGACTTCTTCAAGTCGACGATTCCGTTGCCCTCAGGCTTGCTGTCACGAAATTTATGATTGCCGAACATGAAAAAGCCGGGGTCATTGATGGTGTCGTCCGGTTTGCGCATCCCTGACTCGAGAGCCGCAATCGCCATGAACGGCTTGTAGGTTGAACCGGGAGGATAGGTACCACGAAGCGGCCGATTGAGAAGGGGTTTGTCTGGAGAATTGTTCAGCGCATCCCAGGTGGTCGAATCAATGCCATCGATAAACAACGCCGGATTGAAATTGGGCATGGAAACAAATGCCAACACCTCGCCCGTAGCCGGCGCAATGGCCACCAATGCGCCGCGTCGCTTGCCATAGGCCTGCTCAATCAGACGTTGCAGTTCGCCGTCGATCGACAGCCTGAGGTTACGGCCCGGAACCGGCAGTTTTCGGGCAAGGCTTCGCACCATACGGCCGCCGGCCGTGATCTCCATACGATCGAATCCGGTCTGCCCGCGCAGCTCACGCTCGTAGGCTTGCTCCAGACCCAGCTTTCCAATGTGCGACGTGCCGAAATAGCTTGAAGCCTGTTCACTTTGCTCGATACGCTCACGATCGCGTTTAGAGATTCGGCCGATATGGCCCAGAAGATGGGAGGAAGAATCCCCGTGCGGGTAATACCGCATGCTGCGCACGTTCACGGACACGCCCGGCAGGCGATGCAGATGGACCACAAGGCGGGCTACCTCCGCGTCGTTTAACGTGGGGCGCAGGGGAATCGTGTCAAATTTACGAAGCTCGTTTTTTAGCCGACGGAATCGGCGCATATCGAGTTCGTCAATTCTGACCAGGGTGCCCAGAAACTGGAGCGTGTCTTCAAGATTGGGCACTTTGTGTGGCTCAATCTCAAGCGCAAATGCAGATCCATTGCGGGCAATGATGCTGCCATGCCGATCAAAAATCTCCCCTCGTGGCGCCTGCACAGGAAGCAACGCGACGCGGTTTTCTTCGCTCATGGCATGGAAGTCGTAATACTTCCAGACCTGCAGATAAAAAAATCGAAGCAGCAAAAGGGCGAATAAAAACAACACCAGGCCCGCCATAAACGACGCCCTTAGTCGAAAATCTCCTGAGTCGTTGGCCCGAAATTCATTCATGCTGGTTCTCGTCTACTGCACCGCGCCTGTGCACACTCTCGATGGCCCCGGCCTAACGGCCGATGGCCGCCGTTGAGCTGAGCGGCCGGTTGAGTCGGTTCAGAATCCACGTGGTCACCGGGACCCACAACACCGCCGTGATGACGGGAGACGCCAGGTAGACCCATGAAGGTGAAACGCCTGAAAAAAAGAGGTTCACCAGAGTAACCACCACGTTGGTTACGAAAAACAACGGAAAAAGCTGGAGGGCCTGGCCCGTGACAGAAAACCACAGAAGCCGGCGATGAAGCGCAATCGCACCGTACGACAGAATCGAATAGGCCAGGGCATGCTGGCCCAGCAAGGCGCCAGCATGGACATCCATGACGATGCCAAGCAACCATGCAAGTGCAATGCCCACGCGGCGGGGCTGAAACACATTCCAGAACACCAACATCAACGCCAGAAAATTCGGCACCAGCCAATTGCCCCACGGCAACATCTCCAGACCGAGCGCAATCACCAGCGACCAGGTGATCATGCCGGTGCTGGGCGTGCGCCCGAGTACGGTCCGTCTCATTTGGCGGCACCCCCTTTGGCAGGTGGCGGAGCTTGACGTTCAAGTTCACGGGGGGCAGGGGGAATGAGCTGCTGATCAACAAGGATCACCAAGACATTACGAAGCGTGCCAATCGGAGCGACAGGTGTGGACGAAATACGCGGAAACTGGCCACTGCCTGCGCGCTCCACCCGATTGATTTTCGCAACCGGGAGGCCGCTTGGGTACAGCCCATCCAATCCTGAGGTGACCAATACATCGCCCACTTCAACCTCGGCATTGATGTTGAGATATTTCAGATCCACCTGCTGGCCATCGCCTGTGCCACTGGCCACACTTCGGATGCCCGAACGCGGTAGATTCACCGGAATGGTCAGCGAGGGGTCCGTGACCAAAGAGACCTCCGAAGTGATCGGTGAGACGCGGATGACCTGGCCCACAACGCCTTGGGCATTGATCACCGGATGGCCGGGCTGCACGCCGTGCTGGCTTCCCCGGTCGATCACCACACGATTGCTGAATGCATCCCGTGTCTCATGGCTGATCTCGGCCACGACGGTCGGATGCTTGGATCCTTTGCGAAGCTCTAAAAGAGTGCGCAGGCTATCGTTCTCGACTTTTAACTGCTCGATCTGCAGGAGGCGTTCAGAGTTCTCTACTTCTCGTCGCTCAAGCTGGGCCTTGCGATCCACCACGTCCGTCAGTGCGGAGCCGTAGTGGGAAGCCCAACGCACGACGTCACGCGGGACCATGAGCACCTGCTCAATGGGATAAAGCACCATGGACAGGCCTTGGCGCAGCGGCTTGAGCATGCCCAAATGAAGATCAATGTAGAGCATGCCCACCGCGGCGAGCACAGCGATGAGGAGGCGAAGCCTGGCCGAGAGGCCTTGTTGAAAAAGTGGTGGGGGGGTCTGCGAGAGGGCCATATCAACCGATGGCGGGCCCCCTCAGGCACTCATTACTCATGCGCGAAAACATCGCGGAACTCATCAATTCGATCGAGTGCAGCACCACAGCCGCGCACCACACACGAAAGCGGATCTTCGGCAACGTAGACCGGCAGTCCAGTTTCCTCGGAGAGCAGGCGATTGAGATCGCGCAGCAATGCACCACCTCCGGTAAGAATCAATCCACGCTCAGCAATGTCGGCTGCCAGCTCAGGCGGTGTCTGTTCCAGCGCATTTTTAATCGCCACAACAATTTGATTAAGAGGCTCCGTCAATGCCTCAAGAATTTCATTGCTCGACACGGTGAAGGTGCGGGGAATGCCCTCAGAAAGGTTACGGCCACGGACTTCCATCTCCCGGATCTCACTGCCAGGGAAGGCGGAGCCGATCTGCTTTTTGATCGCCTCTGCGGTCTGCTCGCCGATCAACATGCCGAAGTTTCGTCGGATGTAGTTGGTGATGGCCTCGTCAAACTTATCACCCCCAACCCGGACGCTTCCTGCATACACCAGACCGCCCAGCGAGATCACGCCTACTTCGGTCGTGCCGCCACCAATGTCGACGACCATCGCACCATGAGGCTCAGAGATCGACAATCCAGCACCGATGGCGGCAGCCATCGGCTCTTCAATGAGGTAGACCTGGCTTGAACCTGCCGACAAGGCCGACTCGCGAATCGCACGCCGCTCAACCTGTGTGGAGCCGCAGGGCACACAGATGATGACGCGGGGACTCGGGGAGAGAAATTTTTTCTCATGCACCATACGAATGAACTGTTTGAGCATCTGCTCCGTCACGGTGAAGTCGGCAATCACGCCGTCTTTCATGGGACGGATGGCCTCAATATTGCCGGGTACCTTGCCCAGCATCTGCTTGGCCTTCTGCCCCACCGCCTCGATCACCTTTTTTCCGCCATTGCCACCCTCGTAACGGATGGCGACGACAGAGGGCTCATCAAGCACGATGCCCTTGCCTTTCACGTAAATCAGGGTGTTGGCGGTGCCCAGGTCAATGGCGATGTCCTGGGAGAAGTAGTTACGGAGAAATCCAATCATGAGAAACCTGCGTCAAAAGAAAAGGATAATAAAGCACAACGTCACTTAAATTTTTTTCACCGTGGACCTCCAAACCAAAGACCTTGAAAAACTTGCACGGCTTGCCCGGCTCGCCATTTCAGACGATGAGCAACGCGAGGTGTTGGCCTCGCTGACGTCAGTCCTAAACTGGGTGGGTGAGCTGGCCAACGCCCCCATCCAAGGGGTCGAGCCAATGGCCCACCCCCACGACCTGGCCCTTCGTCTTCGTGAGGACCGGTCCGAGCCGCTCCCCGCCCGGGAGGAACTCATGCAAAACGCCCCCCAGGCGGCGGCGGGCCTGTTTGTCGTGCCCAAAGTGGTGGAATAAATGACTGCCACGACCCTTTCCCCCTTTAGCGACCTGGCCAGTCTGGCGGCCCTTCTGGCCAACAAACAGCTCGGCACAGTCGAGCTGGCCCAGTTCTTTTTAAAGCGCTGCCAGTCTGACCCCTACAACGCTTTTCTCTCTGTCTCCCCGGAGGTCACACTGGCCCAGGCCCAGGCCGCCCAGGCCCGTATTGACCGGGGCGAGAACCAGGCCGTTGGCGGCTCCGATGGCTTTGGTCTGGCCGGCCTGCCGATTGCCCATAAAGATATCTTTGTCACGCGGGACTGGCCCACCACGGCCGCCTCCAAAATTCTGGCCGGCTACCGCAGTCCCTTCGATGCCACCGTCGTCGAGCGGCTCGCCGCCCATGGAATGGTGGGCCTTGGAAAGCTGAACTGCGATGAATTTGCGATGGGCTCAGGAAACACCCACTCGGCCTATGGCAGTGTGCTGAACCCTTGGGATCTCTCCGCTGTCCCCGGGGGGTCCTCCGGTGGCTCTGCTGCGGCCGTAGCCGCTGGCCTGACACCCGCGGCGACCGGCACCGACACTGGCGGCTCAATCCGACAGCCGTCTGCCATGTGCGGATTAACCGGCATCAAGCCCACCTACGGCCGAATCTCACGCTGGGGCATGATCGCCTATGCATCGAGCCTGGACCAGGCCGGCCCCATGGGCAGGACCGCCCGAGACTGTGCGGTTCTGCTCTCAGCCATGTGCGGCTTTGACGCCAAAGATTCGACCTGCCTGGACATGGCCAACGAAGAGTTTGCCCAAGGGCTCAATGCAGCCCGCCCCACTGGCGACACGTCACAACCCCTCAAAGGCCTTCGCATCGGCTTGCCGAAAGAGTTTTTCGCACAAGGACTCAGTGACGAGGTCCGCGTCACCATTGAGACAGCGATCGATGAACTTAAAAAGCTGGGGGCAGCGGTGGTCGAGGTGTCCCTTCCACGTACCGCACTGTCGATCCCCGCCTACTATGTGATCGCACCGGCCGAGGCCTCAAGCAACCTCAGCCGATTCGATGGCGTGCGCTACGGCCACCGGGCGGATCAGCCCAAGGACCTCCTCGATCTCTACTGCCGCTCCCGTTCGGAAGGCTTTGGCCATGAGGTCAAACGACGAATCCTGATCGGCACGTTTGTGTTGTCCCACGGCTACTACGACGCTTACTACATCGCCGCACAACGCGTGCGTCGCCTGGTCGCCCAAGACTTTGATGCAGCCTTTGCCCAGTGTGATCTGATCGTCGGACCTGTCGCACCCACGGTCGCATGGAACATCACCGATGTCCCGTCCGACCCCCTGCAGGAGTATTTAGCCGACATCTACACGCTCGGGGTCAATTTGGCTGGGCTTCCTGCAATGTCGATTCCTGTGGGCTTTGGTGTTGGGCCACATGCGCATCGGCCTGTGGGACTGCAGTTGATTGGCCCGCGTTTTCAGGAACGGCAGCTGCTGCATACCGCCCATCAGTTTCAATGCGTCACAGACTGGCATCGGAAGGTGCCCGAGGCGCTCGCAAAGGAGTCGGTATGAACTGGGAGATCGTGATTGGCCTGGAGTGCCACGTTCAACTGAAAACAGCGTCCAAGATTTTTTCACCCGCATCCACCACCTTTGGTGCGCCCGCTAACACCCAGGCCCACATGGTCGATATGGCCCTTCCCGGCGTGCTGCCGGTGATGAACCGTGAGGCTGCCGCCTGCGCCATCCGTTTCGGCCTGGCGGTCGGCGGCACGATTGCACCGCGATCAGTCTTTGCACGTAAAAATTACTTCTATCCAGACCTGCCCAAGGGCTATCAGATCAGCCAGTACGAGATCCCGGTGGTCTCCGGTGGCCATGTCACCGTGGTCACCGATCAGGGCATCAAGGCCATTGAATTGACGCGGGCCCATCTTGAGGAAGACGCTGGGAAATCGATTCACGAAGGTATCGAGGCATTGCCTGCCCACTGCTCGGGCATCGACTTAAATCGCGCGGGAACGCCTCTTCTGGAGATCGTATCCGAGCCTGTCATGCGCTCGGCGAAAGAGGCGGCAGCCTATGCGCGCGCCCTGCACACGATCGTGACCTGGATCGGCATCTGCGATGGCAACCTTCAAGAGGGGTCGTTTCGGGTTGACGCCAACGTGTCGGTGCGGCCGGCGGGTCAGGCGGAATTTGGCACGCGCTGCGAAATTAAAAATCTAAATTCATTTCGTTTCCTAGAGCAGGCCATTGATATCGAGGCGCGTCGCCAGATCGAGCTGATTGAAGACGGTGGAAAGGTGGTGCAAGAAACCCGCTTGTTTGATCCCGATCGAGGCGAGACCCGTGCGATGCGCTCCAAAGAAGATGCGCACGACTACCGATACTTTCCAGACCCTGACCTCCCGCCGCTGGTCATTTCCAACGAATGGATTGATCGCGTGCGTGCCGACATGCCCGAACTGCCAGAGGCGTTACGCGAGCGGCTGGTTCGCGAGCATGACCTCTCCGACTACGACGCAGCGATGGTGGCAGCCAGCCGCGCCAGTGCCGATTATTTTTTCGCCACCGTGGCAAGTGGAACGCATCCAGATCCCAAGCAGGTAGCGAACTGGATGATGGGAGAACTCGCCTCCGTGCTCAACCGAGAAAGCATGGACATCGCACAAAGCAGGGTCTCGCCTGCACAACTGGCGGGCATCATCGCTCGCATCTCAGATGGCACCGTGAGCAACAAGATCGGTCGCGATATTTTTTCAGCCATCTGGTCAGGCGACTACCACGATGCCGATGCCGCTATTGATGGAAAGGGCCTGCGTCAAATCCAAGACACCGGCTTGATTGAAGGCTTTGTCAACGAAGTGATCGCGGCCAATCCCAAGATGGTGGAAGAGTTTCGTGGCGGAAAAGAAAAAGCTCTGAATGCCCTGGTAGGACAGGTGATGAAAAAATCACAAGGCAAGGCTAACCCCCAGCAGGTGACCGACATCTTCAAACAAAAACTGGGCTAGACCATGACGTATCCGAATGCCTTTCACCAGCACACCCGCGCCCCACTGAAGACACCCACTCTTCGTGATTTTGGTGATGGTATCTATGCTATGGACTCAGGTTACTTCCGCGATGAGTTCGATGCTGTCCACTTTATCGTCGAACAAGGCCGGATCGCTGTTGTGGATACGTCCACCCGTTACGCCGTGCCACGCATTCTCGATTCGATTCGTGCCTTGGGTTTGGGGCCAGAGCATGTGGATTGGATACTGCTCTCGCACGTGCACTTGGATCATGCCGGGGGCGCCGGAGCATTGCTTCAGCACTGCCCAAACGCCCGAGTGACGCTGCACCCACGGGGCGTGCGGCACATGGTGGACCCTTCCAAACTCTGGGCTGCTGTCTGCGAGGTCTACGGCTTGGATATGGCGACCCGGGAATACGGCGGCCTGGAGCCTATTCCGGCAGACCGGATACTGGAGACCCCCGAGGGCGCCACCGTTCAGCTGGCTGACCGCACCATTGAATTCTGGGATTCACCCGGCCATGCGCGGCACCACGTGTACATTCGCGACACCAAAACCAATAGTTTTTTTACAGGCGACACCTTTGGCATCTCGTACCGGGATTTCGACACATCAAAAGGCGCCTATAGCTTTGTCACGTCATCGCCCTCGCAATTTACCCCCGAGGATCTGAAGGTCTCTATGCGTCGCCTGATGGACGCAAAGCCCCCGGCCGTCTACCTGACCCATTACTCGCAAATCCAAGACGTACAGCGGCATGGCGAGCATTTGTTGCGGCAGACCGATGCCTTTGCCGACATCGCCTTGGCCCATCGGGGCGCTGGCGAGGACCGGGCGAGACGCATCCGCGAGGATCTGCAGACGGTGATGCTGGCCGACCTTGCGCTCCACGGTGTCAGTCTGACACGGGAACAGTGTCTGGACGTTCTGGATTTGGACTTAAAGCTCAACGCTGATGGGCTCGTCTGCTGGCTGGACAGTCTAAAATAGCGCGCATCAGATATTGAGCCCACAACGGGGATCTCGGATCCCCGTTTTTATTTCCATGCCCTCACAACTGCCCGAATCTCCCGCTTTTGGTCTGCTGCGCTCGCGGCTTGCGCAAGGCATTCTGATTCTTGACGGTGCCACCGGCACCATGATTCAGCAGTACAAACTCTCCGAAGAGGCCTACCGTGGCACGAACGTCCCCGACCTCGGATCCGACATTCGCTCAGCCATCGCGTCGGCCACCGGTCAAGGTATTGATGTCAAAGGCAACAACGAACTTCTCTCCCTGACTCGGCCGGATGTCATTCGCGAAATCCACGACCAATACTTGAGCGCGGGCGCCGATATCGTCGAGACCAATACATTCGGTGCCACCACCGTGGCCCAAGAAGATTACCGGCTGCCTCAGCTTGCGCGTGAAATGAATCTGGCATCGGCGCGCATCGCAAAGGCAGCCTGCGCGCAGTTTTCTACACCCGACAAGCCACGATTCGTGGCGGGAGCGATCGGCCCCACACCGCGGACCGCCTCAATTTCCCCCGATGTCAACGATCCGGGTGCACGCAACATCAATTTTGATCAGCTTTGCGTCTCGTATGCAGAGCAGATCAATGCCTTGCTCGATGGCGGAGCAGACCTGTTACTGATTGAAACCATTTTCGATACGCTGAATGCAAAGGCTGCGATCTTTGCCGCAGAGTCGGTCTTTGAGCAACGGGGGCTGCGCTACCCCGTCATGATCTCGGGAACGATCACCGATGCCAGCGGCCGCATTCTCTCCGGTCAGACGGTAGAGGCATTCTGGAACAGCGTGCGTCACGCCCGCCCGATCACCGTGGGGCTCAACTGTGCTCTTGGTGCCGCACTGATGCGGCCCTATGTAGAAGAAATTTCTCGCTTGGCCGATACAGCCATCTGCATCTATCCGAATGCGGGCCTGCCTAATCCCATGGCCCCAACAGGATTTGATGAAACGCCGCCGATCACATCGGGTTTTTTAAAAGAATTTGCAGAGCAAGGGTGGGTCAATGTGGTGGGCGGCTGTTGTGGCACGACGCCGGACCATATTGCGGCCATCGCGCAGGCCGTGCAGCAGTATCGGCCGCGCGCCATTCCCACGGTGCAGTCGGCATTACGGCTCTCGGGCCTTGAAGCATGCAACATTGATGAACGCTCGTTTTTCGTCAATGTTGGCGAACGGACCAACGTAACCGGGTCGAAACAGTTTGCACGGCTTATTCTGGCCGGGGAGTTCGAACAGGCCATCGCGGTGGCCCGTCAGCAGGTCGAAAACGGGGCCCAGGTGATTGACGTGAACATGGACGAGGCCATGCTTGATTCTGAGGCAGCCATGGTTCGATTCCTGAATCTCATCGCCTCGGAACCCGACATCTCCCGGGTGCCGATCATGATCGACTCGTCAAAGTGGAGCGTGATTGAGGCCGGACTGAAGTGCGTGCAGGGCAAGGCCATCGTGAACTCCATCTCCATGAAAGAAGGAGAGGACGAGTTCCTGCGGCAGGCAACGCTTTGCCGCAAGTACGGCGCGGCCGTGATTGTCATGGCGTTTGATGAACAGGGGCAGGCCGATACGCTTGAACGCCGCAAAGCGATCTGCTCCAGGGCGTACCGGCTGTTGACCGAGCAGGTGGGATTGCCCCCCGAAGACATCATCTTTGATCCGAACATTTTTGCAATCGCAACGGGTATTGAAGAACACAACAGCTACGCCGTCGACTTCATTGAAGCCACCAAATGGATCCGAGGCCATCTGCCGCATGCCAAGATCTCGGGTGGCGTATCAAATGTGAGCTTTTCGTTTCGCGGCAACGATCCAGCACGCGAGGCGATTCACACCGTATTTCTGTATCACGCCGTCAAAGCCGGCATGACCATGGGTATCGTGAATGCCGGCCAGCTCGGCGTCTACGAAGACCTGGATCCAGAGCTGCGCGAGCGTGTTGAAGATATTGTGTTGAATCGCCGTGCCGATGCAACAGAGCGGATGATTGAATTCGCCGCCACGCTAAAAAACGGCGGCAAACGCGAAGAAGAAAAACTGCAGTGGCGTGGATTTACGGTCGAGAAACGGCTCGAACACGCCCTGGTGCATGGCCTGACCGAGTTCATCGTGGATGACACGGAAGAAATGCGCCAGGCGATTGCTGCCCGCGGGGGCCGGCCGATCGAGGTCATTGAAGGGCCGCTCATGGCCGGCATGAATGTGGTGGGCGATCTTTTTGCGCAAGGAAAAATGTTTCTTCCGCAGGTCGTGAAATCTGCCCGTGTCATGAAGGCGGCGGTAGCACACCTTGTGCCCTTCATTGAAGAAGAACAGAAGGCCTCGGGCAATGTGCAGGCCAAGGGCAAAATCATTATCGCGACTGTGAAAGGCGACGTACATGACATCGGCAAAAACATCGTGTCTGTCGTGCTCCAGTGCAATAACTTTGAGGTCGTAAATCTTGGGGTGATGGTGCCCGCCCAGCAGATTCTGCAGGCTGCCAAAGACCATGATGCCGACATCATTGGGCTCTCGGGTCTGATCACGCCCTCACTCGAAGAGATGGCCCATGTGGCCAAAGAGATGGAACGCGATGAATGGTGCCGATGCAAACAGATTCCGCTGCTGATCGGCGGGGCCACCACCTCCCGCATTCACACGGCCGTCAAAATTGCGCCCAATTATTCTGGTCCGGTGATCTGGGTGCCCGATGCCAGCCGCTCGGTGCCGGTGGCTCAGTCGCTCACCAGCGATACCGCCCAAAAGGGGGCCTATCTTGGCGAGGTGATGCGTGATTATCAGAAATTGCGTGAACGGCATGCGGCGAAAACCACCACGCCTCTGCTCACGCTCGAACAAGCCCGCGCCAATGCCCCAAAGATTGTGTTCGAAACGAACCCAACCCCTGCGCCCAAGGCGCTCGGCCGCCGTGTATTGAAATCGTACGATCTTCAAGAGCTCGTCGATACCATTGACTGGACACCCTTTTTCCAGACTTGGGATCTGGCCGGGCCTTTTCCTGCGATCTTGGACGATGAGGTGGTCGGTGCACAGGCGCGGCAGGTCTATGCCGATGGCAAAGCCATGCTCGCCAGACTTGTCTCCGGCCGAAAGCTCACTGCCAACGGCGTGTTCGGACTTTTTCCCGCGCAGCGTACGGGCCCCGAGGACATTACCCTTTTTGATCCCGCCACCAAAGAAAGCGTGTTGACCTGGGTCGGCCTTCGTCAGCAGACACAAAAGCCAACCGGCGAACACAACAAGTCATTGGCTGACTATGTCGCCTCAAACGACAGTGGCATACCCGATTACTTGGGCTGCTTTGCCGTGTGCATTGATGGGGCCGAAAAACTGGCCCAAGACTATGAATCCAAGGGCGATGACTACAACGCGATTCTGGTCAAGGCAATTGCCGATCGGCTGGCCGAATCGTTTGCAGAGCGTCTGCATCAACGGGTGCGTACAGAGTTTTGGGGCTATGCCCCGCACGAGCAGCTGAGCAACGAAGATCTGATCAAAGAGCGCTATCAAGGGATTCGCCCGGCACCTGGCTACCCATCGTGCCCCGATCACGCTGTGAAGGCAGCGTTGTTTGAACTGCTGAAAGCTAACGAGATCGGCATGACGCTCACCGAGAATCTGGCCATGATGCCTGCGTCGGCCGTGTCAGGCTTTTATTTCTGGCACCCGGAATCTCAGTATTTCAATCTCGGTACCATCGGCGAAGATCAACTCAAGGACTATGCGCAGCGGGCTAAGGTCAATGAAAATACAGCCCGATCACGGCTTGCGCCCGTGCTTGGGTTTTAATCCAGCACTGCCACACCCGGAACGACTGCCACTACTCGGCGAAGCCATTCACACGCCCCAAACCACGGCAACATTTTTTTTCTCGGCGGCAGTCAGCATGTCCAACAACGGGAAGGCGCGCTGTGAGAGCCCCACCGGTAATTCTTTGCCGGATGCCTCGCCCTGGCGGACCGCCTCATCGTGCTGGGACATTCTGGCCTGATCCTGCTGTTTTGTGCGCTCTATTGCATTTGCCAATGCTTCACGCATGCGGGGCACTTGCTCTTCCGTAAAAATTCCTTTGGGGGAAAATTCAACACCCATCGCAGAAAACACCATTTTCATGACCGGTTCGGTCATGAAGAATGCGCCCGCAGCCTTGCTTTTAAATTCAATGATCACGTTACACTGCTCCCGATGAACGCGATGAATAGTGCCTTTATTTTAGTGCCTCGCTTGCCAGGCCCCAAGCGCAGAATGTGGATGATGGCGGTACTCTGCAGTCTGCTCATGGCCTGCACACCGGCCCTCAACTGGCGCGAAGTACGAAACGACGATGCGGGATGGAAAGCACTGTTTCCCGCCAAACCCGTCGAGGCCACGCGGCCCCTTCCGATGCCCAATGCCAAGAGGCCAATGGCCCTGACGCTGCGCTCGGCACGCATTCAAAACACGCTGTTCGCTGTCGGTGTAGTCCCGGAAGGATCGGCTGACGTTCGGAGTGCACTTGAGGATGCGATGCTCACAAACATCCGTAGCCAGGCCAATGATGTCCGGCGGCGTACCTTGATGATCAACGGACATCCGGCAGTCGAGTTAGACGCCAAGGGTCTCATGCTGATTGACCCTGTGAAGCCTGCTGTGCCCGCCCGGCTCTTTATGCGCTCTCTGGTCGTGCCGGCTACGGCAGGCTTGCCGCGTCGTGTTTTGGAAATTATCGCGGTTGGCCCCGAAACAGAACTCACCGAGGAACAGGCCCGGCAGTTCATCGAATCCCTCGCGTTGCTGGGCCAGTAATCCACATGCAGGTCAGTACCTCTCGGGACTACCGAGTTCTTCAGGTGTTCTTGCCCTTCGCGGCCGCCTACCTCCTGTCGTATGCCATGCGGTCCATCAATGCAGTGCTTTCGGGGCCGCTCACGGAAGAGTTGTCCCTGACCGCTGCGGAACTGGGATTTTTATCGGGGGGTTATTTTTTAACCTTTGCGTTGATGCAGATCCCACTGGGTGCATTGCTGGATCGCAAAGGCCCAAAGGCGATTGAAGTCACGCTTTTGGTGTTCGCTATTTTGGGCTGTTTGATCAGCGGGCTTGCCACCAACTTTTTCTGGCTATGGATCGGTCGGGCGATGATTGGTATCGGAGTATCAGCCTGCCTGATGGCGTCCTACCAGGCCTACCGCGTTTGCTTTAAGCCTGAACAGCAGACCAGCCTGGCCGCATTGATGCTGATGGTGGGATCCTTCGGGGCGCTGGTCTCGACCGTGCCGATCGAATGGGCCCTGCCGATCATTGGCTGGCGTGGTGTATTTCTCATTTCAGCGTTTCTCTTCTTGGCGACAACCATTGGATTGTGGGCGCTGTTGCCCGCCATGCCCGAGCCCGCGCCCAATGCCTCCGCGTTTTGGCGCGACACGTTTTCGGGCGCAAAGCAGGTGTTTTTTCACCCCGAGGTTAAACGGCTGATTCCGTTCTCAATTTTTACCCACGGCGGCTTTCTCGCGATTCAAGGACTCTGGATGGGGCCCTGGCTTCGCGTAATCGATGGCCAGCCGTCAACCCATGCAGCAACTGGGCTTCTCATCCTTGGCATCGTGGTGATGTTTTCTCATATGGCCATGAGCGTAGTCAGTCTGCGGTTTGATCGATGGGGCTGGTCACTGGATCGGGTGCTGATCGTGGGTTCGGTAGCCATGTTATTTTTTTCTGGCTGCGCAGTATTCGATCTATGGGGCAACAGCCTGTTTGGCTGGTCGCTGATGTTTATCACCACGGCCGTAACATCGGCAAGCTACGCCAAAGTCAGTCTCGCATTCCCTGTTCATATGGCGGGCCGCGCCAATACAGGCATTAACTTTATTGTGTTTGTGGGCGCATTTTTGGTGCAATGGGGCATGGGGATCGTGGCCGATGCCATCGCACAGTTCGGCACAACAGAATCAGAGAGTCTGCGCGGTGCCTTTATTGTTTGGCTGGTTACCCAGGCCCTCGCATTGCTATGGCTGATCCGGCCAGCCCTGCGATCAGGCAAATCCAACGCCTTCTGATTTACCCAAGCTCTGTCGCTCGGTGCATTTCAATGGCCTGGGCCACATGCGATTCATGAATGGATGAATCATCGTTTAGGTCTGCAATTGTTCGGGCCACACGAAGCGTGCGGTGCCAGGCCCGGGCGCTCCATCCCCAGCGCTGTGCGGCCTGATGCATCAGTGCCTGACCGGCCGAGGTAAGCACTGCAACACGGTTTAACTCTGCAACAGAGAGACGGCCGTTGAGTCTGCCTTGTCGGGTACGCTGCCGGTGGTGTGCAGCATCAACCTGAAGCGCGATCTCGGCCGACGTCAGTGCTTGCCGTTCAACCACCAAACCCTGGTGGGGTGCGGCATGCAGTTGCACAGCAAGATCAAAGCGATCCATCAGGGGGCCTGAAATCCTCGCGCGATAACGTTCCACACGCTCTGTTGGGCAACGACAGGCACGCTTGGCATTACGGACTCCAAAGAATCCACAGGGGCAGGGATTCATGGCTGCTACGAGCATCACATCGGCCGGGAAGGTGACCCGTTCACGCACGCGCGCTATGCGTACCTCGGCGGTCTCTAACGGTTCACGCAGGCTCTCGAGGGCATCACGCGCAAATTCGGGGAGCTCATCCAAAAAGAGCACGCCATGATGTGCTAACGAGATTTCGCCAGGCTTTACCATCTGCCCACCCCCAATCAATGCCCGAGACGGCGTGGTGTGATGGGGTGCGCGATAGGGCGGCCGGCGCCACATCGCCAGCTCTAAACTCTGATCAATGCTCTTGATAGCAGCAACTTCGCGTGCGTCTTGAAGTGAAAGATCGGGAAGTAATGTCGGCAATCGTTGCGCAATCATGGACTTACCCACACCCGGCGGACCGAACATGAGCAGATTGTGTCGGCCGGCCACCGCAACGATCGCGGCTGATTTTGCGGCATCCTGGCCGATGATGTCTGACCAATCTTGCTCGCCGACATTGGCCACGGGGTCTGAATCGATGACGGTGGGCAGTAAGAATGCCTGTTTATGTTCAATGCAGGCGACGACATCGCAAAGCGAGGCTGCAAACAAAAGATTTTGGCGTTGGGTCAGTGAAGCCTCGGCCCGATTAGCCAGTGGCAATACCAGCCGCTTCGTTTTTCCGTCAAGTGCAACGCCATCGGATGCCAGAGCAAATACAGCGCGCACCGGCAACAATGTGCCGGTCATCGAGAGTTCGCCCACAAATTCGAACTCTCGCAGAGCATGTAACGACACGCGATGACTAATCTGCTGACTGGCCAACAAAATGCCGATGGCGATTGAAAGATCAAATCGACCAGAATCCTTCGGTAAATCGGCGGGAGCGAGATTCACGGTGACCCGGTACGATGGAAATTCAAAGCCAGAGTTCACGATCGCAGCCCGTACTCGCTCACGCGATTCGCGAACCGCGGCATCGGGCAGGCCCACAATTGAAAAACTGGGAAGCCCCCGGGCCAGATCCACCTCCACCCGAATCGGGATAACCGTCAGTCCGGTGATGGCCCGGGAATAAAGAATCGAAAGCGCCATGGGGCGCTACTGTGGCGTGGCTCTACCGAAGTTTCTATCGAACAAAAGCGGTCGGCCACACGGAGGGTGCGCCCGCGACCAGCGGGAAAGATGCCGACGGCTATAGCTTGCCGGCTTTTTGGGCCTCTAGGTCGGCGACCCGTTTTTCGAGGACCGAGAGTTTCTCCAAGGCCCGAGAGAGCATCTGAGACTGGATATCAAAGTC
>JACCDS010406672.1_pt1 | contig 48714 bp, 44 predicted proteins | sample 7446441 | NCBI WGS metagenome assembly JACCDS01 (sample SAMN15323445, study PRJNA562643) | freshwater metagenome | isolation source: river surface water | place: USA:Blue River Watershed | collected 2017-08-17 | reverse complement strand
GTAGAAATTGCTAGTGATGTGGCCGATGGTTCTCAGTCAGTGATCCTCAAGCAAGTGACCTTTGGTATTGCGGTGCGCATGGCGGTAATGTCGATTGTGGCTGGGAATTAAGAGAAAAAATAAAAGAAAAAAAGAAGATAAAGAAGAAAGATAAAAGAGGGTTAATAGATAGAGATGGCCAAGGAAAATTCCTTGGCCATTTTTATTGGGTCAGCAACGATCAACTTTGATGATGCCAAATGGAAAATCGGAAGGTGTTAAAGAAATTTTCACGTCATAACCAATCATGGTGATGGCATGAAGTAAGCGCAAGAACTCAACATGTTTATGATCACCATTAAAGAATTGAATTGACTTACTTGAATTAAGACCAAGACTAGCCATGCATGTGATGGGGTTTAGGTTCTTGAGTTTGGCCTTTTGGATGAAAAATTCGCAGGCACGATTCTTGGTGGTAATCATGGAAACTGGCTTTGCATCTATTTCTAATTCAGTCACAAGAGCAGCATTCATGGCTGTTGCTTGTTCACTATTAGTTCCTGATTCATGTGGAAAATACTTCATGCGAATACCTATCAATAATCCTCTTTATTAAAGTTGAATAAGAAAAAATCGAATAAAGAGGATGCTCAGGACTGCAGATAAGATAGGTCTGATTGTGTTGTAGGAAATATCTGTTATTCGAGCAATTGATCGTGCGTTTTTATCAATTGATCAGCAATTGTTAGCAATTATTATAGGTATTTAGATTCGAGCTGGTTTTTTGTAAAAATACTATTTCAAATTCAAGTCCCAAGTTAAAATAGAATTTTAAAGAAATGCTTAATTTTTATGAAGTGGCATGTTATCCATACCAAGGTTAAGGAAGAATTTAGGGCCCTTGAGAACCTTCAAGCACAGGGCTTCGAGGTTTTTTTGCCAACTTGCCAAGTTCAAAAAAAGCAACAGGGAAAAATTAAGTTATCTACAGAGCCTCTGTTTTCTCGTTATTTATTCATTCGCCTATCCGACGTCACTAGTAATTGGTTCCCCATTCGTTCAACCCGAGGTGTTTCAAAGCTATTAAGATTTGGGGCGTTATCGGAGCCAGTTGTTTTGCCTGACCCAATAATTGATTGTCTAAAGCAACGTTGCGCCAAGGAAGAGCCCTTACATGAACTTTTTAATTCTGGAGAGATGCTCGAAATTACTGAAGGTCCCTTCAAAGGATTTGTAGGGTTTTTTGAAAAACTTAAAACCCTGCCTGATGGTATTTCAAGAGCCTTGTTATTAGTTGAGGTACTGGGTTCCACTCAAAGGCTTCACTTAGAGTTGTCTCAGTTAAGAAAATCCTAAATCAAATACCTTCATATTCATAAGTTGTCCGCCAGATTAGTTATAATGTTCATAATTGAACACTTAAAAAAACTCAATCAAAAAACCCCAAAGTAAATTCATAAGTCATTGAATTAACTAAATATTTTTTATGCCTTACTTTTGGGTAGGGCGGTAGCGTCCCAAAAATCAAAGTAATTCAATTATTAACTCATCCCATAATTCTTATTCACCAACATAAGATCATCTTTTAATAGGTGGTCGACTTAATTACCATGTCATCAGAATTACAATTTAAAGTTTTAAGACTTTTGGAAGCTAATCCAAACTTAAGTCAGCGTGAGCTATCAAAATCTCTGGGTGTGAGTTTAGGCGGTATTAATTATTGCTTGAACGCCTTGGTTTCAAAGGGGGCGGTCAAAGTTGAAAACTTCAAGAATAATAAAAATAAATGGTCTTATGCTTATCTATTGACTCCTCAGGGGCTTGCTCAAAAAAGTGCTTTAACAGGAGCTTTTTTAAAAATAAAGCTTCGTGAGTTTCAGGAACTTAAAGAGGAAATTGAGGCGCTTAGAAAAGAAATTGGCGCCAAAAAGATTGGTGAGAGAAATCATTAGTAATCGATAGACTATGAACATAAATAAAAAAATTGCAATTATTGGATTGGGTTATGTGGGTTTACCGCTGGCTGTTGAATTCGGTAAAACTCGCGCTGTACTTGGTTTTGACATCAATCAAAAAAGAGTTGCGGAATTACTTTCTGGTAAAGATAGTACGCTTGAAGTGACATCCAAGGATTTGTCAGAAGCTAGTCAGCTTGAATTCAGCAGCGATAAGGCTAAGCTTGAGGGATGCGGTGTTTATATTATTACGGTTCCGACACCGATTGATTCAGTCAATCGACCTGATTTAACTCCAATAATCAAAGCATCAGAGACGGTGGGTAATTCTCTAAAGGTTGGTGATATTGTTGTTTATGAGTCAACTGTTTATCCAGGTTGTACTGAAGAGATTTGTGTTCCTATTTTGGAAAAACAATCTGGATTGAAATTCAACATTGATTTCTTTTGTGGTTATAGCCCAGAGCGAATTAATCCGGGTGACAAGGTAAATACCCTCACCACCATCAAAAAAATTACCAGTGGCAGTACGCCAGAAGTTGCTGATGCAGTTGATAATCTTTATGGCAGCATCATTAAGGCTGGAACCTGGAAGGCAAGCAGTCTAAAAGTGGCTGAAGCTGCGAAGGTGATTGAAAACAGCCAGCGTGATTTGAATATCGCCTTTGTAAACGAGCTTTCGGTCATTTTTGATCGTTTGGGCATTGACACTATTGAAGTTCTTGAGGCTGCTGGTAGTAAGTGGAACTTTTTACCCTTCCGACCCGGCATGGTAGGTGGTCACTGTATTGGTGTAGACCCATATTACTTGACACACAAAGCTGAAGAGGTTGGGTATCACCCACAAGTTATTTTGGCTGGTAGAAGAATTAATGACAACATGGCGCGTTATGCGGCTCGCAATGTGATTCGCTTGATGCTTAAAAATGGAATAGATGTACCACAAAGTACGGTTGGTGTAATGGGTGTTACATTCAAAGAAAACTGCCCAGATATCAGGGGCAGCAAAGTGGTTGATTTGGTGAAAGAATTTCAATATTGGGGAGTCAAGGTTGTTGTCGCTGATCCATGGGCAGATCCAGCCCAAGTGAAGCACGATTATGGAATTGATCTTGAGTTGATTAATTCAAATAACCCAGTAGACGCTTTAGTAGTAGCGGTTGGGCATAAAGAGTTTCGTCTTAAAACACTGCAAGAGTTGCGTCAATTATGTAAAAGTGATCAACCAGTTTTAGGTGATATTAAGGCCCTCTACGATAGACATGAAGCAAAAAAGATTGGCTTCACAGTATTCCGTTTTTAAAAAATTCATAAACATTAAGAAAAAATCATGAATCTTCAGCAGTACCAAACTATCAGTGGTCGCAAAATTCGTGTTGGCGTAGTTGGTTGTGGCCGAATTTCTAGAAATCATTTTGGTTCAATTGAGCGGCATGCGCAAAATATTGAATTAGTTGCGGTGTGTGACATTGATCCAAGTGCGCTGAAAGAAAATGCTGAGCAATATAAAATTCCTGGCTATATTCACATGGTAGAAATGCTAAATAAGGAGCAGCTTGATATGGTTGTTCTTTGCACGCCCAGTGGGCTGCATCCTGAGCAAGCCATTCTTGCAGCCAAGCATAAAGTACACGTATTAACAGAAAAGCCGATGGGCACTCGATTATCAGATGCTTTGGCGATGGTTAAAGCCTGCGATCAAGCGGCGGTTCGACTTTTTGTTGTTAAGCAAAATAGACGTAATGCCACTCTTCAGTTACTCAAGCAAGCAGTTGATCAAGGTCGTTTTGGCCGTATTTACAACGTTGCGCTCAATGTGTTTTGGACTCGCCCTCAAGATTACTATGATCAAGGTAATGGTTGGCGTGGCACATGGGAGTATGATGGCGGTGCTTTCATGAATCAGGCCAGTCACTATATTGATTTACTCGATTGGATAATTGGCCCAGTTGAGAGTGTAATGGCTTATACAGCCACACAAGCTAGAAATATTGAAGCTGAGGACAGTGGCGTTGCCGCAATACGTTGGAGAAGCGGCGCCATGGGAACGCTCAATGTGAGTATGCTCACATACCCTAAAAATCTAGAGGGCAGTATCACTATTTTGGGTGAAAGAGGTACCGTTCGCATTGGTGGCATGGCTGTTAATGAAATTCAGGAATGGCACTTCGCTGATGTTCGTGCTGAAGATGCAGATATTAAAACCGCTAGTTACGCAACCACCAGTGTCTATGGATTTGGTCACCCACTTTATTACCAGAATGTGATTGATGTGATGCGTGGTGAGTCTGAGCCAGAAACTGATGGGCGCTCAGGACTAAAAAGTCTGGAGTTATTGGTGGCCATGTATCGATCTGCCAAAGATGGCGTTAAAGTATCTTTACCGTTGGAGTCTTAAGTTGACTAGAGTTAATTACACGGTTCATTCAAGCGCGATTGTTGATGATGGTGCTCAAATTGGGGAAGGTAGTCGCGTCTGGCACTTTGCTCATGTATGTGGCGGTGCAAAAATTGGTAAAGGTGTCTCCCTTGGTCAAAATGTATTTGTCGGTAATAAAGTTGTGATTGGCGATAAGTGCAAAATTCAAAATAATGTCAGCGTTTACGATAACGTCACGTTAGAAGAGGGTGTCTTTTGTGGGCCAAGTATGGTGTTCACGAATGTGTACAACCCTCGCTCACTCATTGAACGAAAAAATGAATACAGAGATACATTAGTTAAAAAGGGCGCCACGCTTGGCGCTAATTGCACCATCGTTTGCGGTACTACCATTGGTGAATATGCTTTTGTTGGCGCTGGCGCTGTCATCAGTAAAGACGTTAAACCTTATGCGCTGATGGTGGGCGTGCCTGCAAAACAGATTGGCTGGATGAGTGAGTACGGCGAACAAATCGATCTACCAATCAAAGGTAGCGGAAAATATGTTTGTCCATATACCGGAAAGACTTATCAATTAGTTAATGATCATTTAAGCGTTCAATCTTAAATTAAAGACAATATAAAAATCACTTCAGGAAATATGACCATACCTTTCATTAATTTAAAGACTCAATACCAAGCGTTAAAGCCACAGATTCAAAAGCGCATTAATGCTGTTTTAGAGCATGGTCAATACATCATGGGGCCTGAGGTCAAAGAGCTTGAGGATAAATTATCAGCATTCACTGGCTCAAAGCATTGCATTACAGTAGCCAGCGGTACTGAAGCGCTACTTATTAGCTTAATGGCTTTAGGTATTAAGCCTGGCGATGAAATTATTACAACACCATTTACATTTGTAGCAACTGCTGAAGTCATGGTCCATTTAGGTGCTAAACCTATTTTTGTTGATATTGAGCCAGACACTTGCAATATTGATGCAAGCTTAATTGAAGCAAAAATTACAGAGAAAACAAAAGCAATCATGCCAGTGAGTCTTTATGGACAAACTGCGGACATGGATGCCATTAATGTCATAGCTGCCAAACACGGCAATATTCCAGTGATTGAAGATGCAGCACAAAGTTTCGGTGCAATGTATAAAGGTAGAAAAAGTTGCAATCTCAGCACCATTGGTTGTACAAGCTTTTTCCCAAGCAAGCCTTTGGGTTGTTACGGTGACGGCGGAGCAATCTTTACTAATGACGATCGATTAGCTCAGGCAATGAGAGAAATTCGGGTTCATGGTCAGAGTCAAAGGTATGTTCATACTCGCATCGGTGTTGGTGGGCGTATGGATACCATTCAGTGCGCCATTGTTTTAGCAAAATTAGAGCGCTTTGATTGGGAACTTGAGCAGCGAAAGCTAATCGGCGCTCGCTACAACCAATTATTAGATGATGCAGGAATTCCCAGAGTTCATCAACGCGAAGATCGAACCAGTGTGTATGCGCAGTACACAGTATTTTCTGAAGATCGCGAGGTATTACAAAAACGATTAAGTAAACAAGGTATTCCCACAGCAGTACATTATCCAGTGCCATTAAACGAACAACCTGCTTATAAGCATCTGTGTTGTCCAGATTGCACACCCATAGCAAGTAAGACTGCAAAACGGGTGATGAGTTTGCCGATGGGCGGAGATTTAGTTTACAAACAGCAGCAGCAGATCATTGATGGGCTAAAAATTTAGATCTCTATGAATCTAATCAATAAAATTTTAGACTTGTTGAGTTATCAAGAGCGTAAGCGTGCTGCTGTTCTATTGGGGCTAATATTGTTAATGGCATTACTAGATATGTTAGGCGTGGCATCCATTTTGCCTTTTATTGCGGTACTTGCTAATCCAGAAATTATTGAAACTAATTCATTTTTAAATAAGGCATATGAACTAACGAATTTTATTGGGGTTAATAGTAGCGAAGAGTTTTTATTTTTTTTGGGCGTTGCAGTTTTTTTGATATTAGTAATTTCTTTAGCTTTTAAAGCTTTAACTACTTATGTTCAAATTCGTTTTGTTTTGATGAGAGAGTGTAGTATCGGCAAGCGTTTGATTGAGGGGTATTTGCATCAGCCGTATGGTTGGTTTTTGAATCGTCACAGTGCTGATTTGGGTAAGACGATTCTCTCCGAGGTTGGTGCAGTTATTGGCGGTGGAATGCTTCCTTTAATGACTCTGTTGGCTCAAGGTTCTGTGGCGGTTGCATTGTTAGTACTTTTGTTAATTGTAGATCCGCTACTTGCTATGACAGTAGGTTTGGTTTTAGGCGCATTTTATTTTGGAATCTTTATATTAATGAGTGGCCTTCTTGGCCGACTTGGGCATATTCGAGTTAAAGCAAACCAAGAACGTTTCAACGCAATTATTGAAGCCTTTGGCGCAGTTAAAGAGGTAAAGGTGGGCGGCCTCGAAAGAGTGTTTATTGATAGATTTTCAAGCTCAGCTATGACTTATGCTAAAACACAGGCAACTTCTCAAGTTATTTCTCAGTTGCCACGTTTTTTTTTGGAGGCCGTTGCTTTCGGTGGATTGTTGCTAGTTATTTTGTATCTTTTGGCGCAAAGTCAAAGTTTTTCAGAGGCGTTACCGATTATTGCACTCTACGCATTTGCAGGTTACAGACTTATGCCTGCCCTCCAGCAAATATATAGCGCTTTTACTCAGTTACGTTTTGCTGGCCCTTCATTGCAAGTGCTACATAAAGATTTAACGAGCCTGAATGTTTCTGAAAAATCAACATCTCAAATTCACCCATTTCATATTGAGCGAGAAATTAAATTAAATAGTATTTCATATAGCTATCCTAATTCAGGGCGTGAGGTGTTAAAAAATATTGATTTAATAATTCAGGCAAAAAGCACAGTGGGTTTTGTTGGCTCTACTGGTAGTGGAAAAACAACGACCATAGATCTAATTTTGGGACTGCTTCAACCTCAGAGTGGCGAAATTCTAATTGATGGAAATGTAATAACCGAATTTAACCTTAGAAGTTGGCAAAAAGTGATCGGTTATGTCCCTCAGCAGATTTATTTGGCTGACAGTACGATTGCCGAAAATATTGCATTCGGTGTTGATTTAAGTGACATTGATTTAGATGCAGTTCAACGTGCTGCGAAAATCGCAAATTTACATGATTTTGTTGAAAAAGAACTGCCTGATGGGTACCAAACTAAAGTCGGTGAGCGAGGCGTTCGACTCTCAGGCGGTCAGCGTCAGCGTATTGGAATTGCTAGGGCCATGTACCATGATCCACAAGTTTTAATTTTTGATGAGGCAACAAGTGCACTAGATAACCTTACAGAACAGTTGGTGATGGAGGCTGTAAAAAAGTTAGAGCATCAAATTACTATCATCATTATTGCTCATCGACTAAGTACCGTGAGGGATTGTGATCAAATTTTTCTTTTGGATCATGGTGTTCTTGAGGGTTTTGGTAGGTATGAAGAGCTGATAAAGAGCAATGAAAAATTCCAAAAAATGACGGCTAATTATTCATAGAGAGAAAAAATGATTAAAAATTCTTCAATTCTTATAACTGGTGGTACGGGATCCTTTGGTAATGCATTCGTGCCTATGACGTTAGAAAAATATAACCCAAAAAGAATTGTTATTTATTCTCGGGATGAAATGAAACAATGGGAGATGGCTCAAATTTTTAGAGATGATCCACGAGTTGTTTTTCTGATTGGAGATGTTAGAGATAAAGATCGTTTGGTGAGGGCATTGGATGGTATTGATTATGTTGTTCATGCGGCTGCAACTAAAATCGTTCCCACAGCTGAATACAATCCATTTGAGTGTGTAAAGACAAATATTGATGGAGCGATGAATTTAATTGATGCCTGCATTGATCGCGGCGTTCAAAAGATTGTCGCTTTATCAACTGATAAGGCTTCAAACCCTATTAACCTTTATGGCGCCACAAAATTAGCTTCTGATAAGTTATTTGTTTCAGCCAACCCTTATGCTGGTACGCATAACACTCGATTTTCAGTGGTTCGTTACGGTAATGTGATGGGTTCACGTGGTTCAGTTATTCCATTTTTTCTATCCCAGGCAAAAAAAGGTGCGTTGACAATTACTGATACACGCATGACTCGTTTTATGATCACGCTAGAACAGGGCGTCGAACTTGTTTGGCATGCTTTTGAGGATATGCAGGGGGGTGAAATTTATGTCAAAAAAATTCCATCAATGACAATTACCGATATTGCTAAAGCGGTTGCTCCAGATGCGGAGCAACATATCATTGGAATTCGTCCTGGGGAAAAAATTCATGAACAAATGATAGGTTTGGAGGATGCCCCATACACATATGCTTATGAGGATCACTACAAGATTCTACCCATGATTCATAACTGGTCAACTGATCCTTCACGAATTAAAGATGGCGTCAAAGTCGAAGATGATTTTACTTATACCTCTGATAATAATCATGAGTGGATGAGCCTTGAAGCACTTCGAGAGTGGGTTGATCAAAAATATAAATTAGTGTGATTAAGAAATAATGACAGCTCCATCAATCCTTGTTACCGGCGGCACTGGCTTGTTGGGCTTAAATTGTGGTGCGACTTTAAAAGAAACTCATTGTGTTACGCTGGGAATTCATCAGCGAACTTTAAACATGCACGGGGTTCACTTTAAAGAATTTTCTCTTGAGTCAGCTGATGCTATTTTGAAAGTCTTAGACGACGTTCAGCCTGATCACGTTATTCACGCTGCAGGATTAACCAGCGTTGAGCTTTGCGAAGAAAAGCCTGATTTGGCGCACCATGTTAATGTAGAACTTGCTGAAAATGTTGCTATTGCTTGTGCGCGTCGAGGTGTAAAACTCGTGCACATATCCACCGACCACCTTTTTTCAGGTGACGCTCAGTTTGTCACTGAAGACGAGATCGTAAAGCCTATTAACTCTTATGCTAGAACAAAAGCAGAAGCTGAAAAGCGTGTTGGAAATGCTTGCCCTGATGCCTTGATTATTAGAACGAATTTTTTCGGCTGGGGTACAACTTACCGGCAATCATTTACCGATGTTCTTATTGGGGCATTGCGAAAAAATCAACCAATTAGATTGTTTGATGACATTTATTACACTCCAATTCTTATTGAAGCTTTGATACAGGCAATACAAAAGTTAATTTTATCTGATGCTAGGGGTATTTTTAATGTGGTTGGAAATGAGCGTATAAGCAAATATGATTTTGGGCTTCATGTTGCAAGTATTTTTGGATGCAATGAAAAGCTAATTCAGCGAGTTTCAATCGACGAGATGTCTAAGCTTGTTCATCGCCCCCGTGACATGAGTCTTTCCAGCGAAAAGTTATTTGCTTTTCTTGGATTGAGTCTAGGGGGAGTTAATCAACATCTTCAGAGGCTTTTGGAGCAAGAGCAGTCTGGACTTTCATTTGAATTAGGAAAATTATGATTCCCTATGGTAAGCATCATATCGACGAGTCTGACATTCAAGCGGTTGTAAAAGTTCTAAGGGAGGGATTTCTTAATCAGGGGACCTCTGGTTGAGGATTGTTTTAGATGTTCTTTTAAAGTAGATTCGCTAATCATATTTAAAGATAACCTATATATGAAAAATATTTTAATTACTGGAGCTGATGGTTTTATTGGCTCCCACCTAACGGAAGCCTTAGTTAGAGCAGGTAGCAATGTTCGAGCTTTTGTTCATTACAACTCATTTAATTCTTGGGGTTGGTTGGATAAGTGTGACCCTGAGATTAAGGGAAAGTTTCAAGTTATTTCAGGGGATGTTAGAGATCCACATCGAGTAAGGGATGCAATGAGGGGGTGTGATGGAGTGATTCATCTTGCCGCACTTATTGCCATTCCTTATTCATATCATTCACCTGATACATATATAGAAACTAACATCAAAGGGACACTCAATATTTTGCAAGCGGCGCGTGAACTTGGTGTTGTAAGAGTTATTCATACGTCAACTAGTGAGGTGTATGGCTCAGCAAAATATGTTCCAATGAACGAAGATCACCCACTGCAAGGTCAGTCTCCTTATTCTGCATCTAAGATTGCTGCAGATCAACTTGCTTATTCTTTTTATTCTTCTTTTGACTTGCCAGTTGTGATTGCTCGCCCTTTTAATACATATGGTCCTCGACAGTCAGCGCGCGCAATAATACCTACAATAATTACTCAAATTGCAAGTGGGCAACATAGAATTTCTCTTGGATCTTTATCTCCTACGCGTGACTTTAGCTTTGTTGATGATACTGTGGCTGGATTTATATCAGCCTTAATGTCTGAAAAGGCTGTGGGCGAGGTTGTGAATTTTGGTAGTAACTTTGAAATATCTATTGGCAGGCTAGCAGAACTTATAGCCGAGGTTATGAATGTAGAAATAGAAATACTAACAAATGATTTGCGTATGCGACCTATTAATTCTGAAGTGGAAAGGCTTTGGGCTGATAATTCCAAAGCATATAAATTATTTAATTGGCAGCCACAATATGATGGAATTGAGGGATTGAGACGAGGCTTACGCCAGACTTCTGACTGGTTTACAAAGCCTGAGAATTTAGTTTGTTATAAAACTACTGACTACAATTTATAACAAATTCCAAAAAATATTATTTTATTGAATAACTTGTAATGCATTTAAGAAAAAATAGATGCTTAATAAGCATTTCATAATCTAGTGATGTCTCTAATTTTTTTGCGGTAGATGTTATAGACAACAATTTGAGAGTAATCAAGTTATGAAGAAAAGGACTCTAATTATCGCCGAAGCTGGCGTTAATCATAATGGCGACATGTTGCTCGCAAAGCAATTGATTAAAGTTGCAGCTGAAGCAGGAGCAGATTTGGTCAAATTTCAGACATTTAGCGCTGATCGAATGGTTACTAAGGATGCATCAAAAGCCAATTATCAAATTCAAACATCGGGCAATCATGAATCACAGTATGAAATGTTGAAACGTTTGGAGTTAAGCGAAGATGCTCATGCTGTACTGATGAATTCCTGCGAAGATCATGGGGTAGGATTTTTTTCAACTGGATTTGACATTGAAAGCATTGATCTTTTAGTAAAAATAGGGCAAAAACGGTTTAAGATTCCATCAGGCGAGATTACAAATCTTCCATATTTGAGGCATATTGGACAGTTAGGTCACCCAATCATTCTTTCAACAGGTATGTCTACGTTCGAGGAAATAGATAGTGCAATTTTTGAACTAGAAAAAGCCGGAACTCCAAAAAAGTTAATAACGGTTCTCCACTGTTCTTCTGAGTATCCAGCAACAATAGCAACCGTAAATCTTCGTTGTATGCTGAATATTAAAAAAAGTTTTGATGTTGAGATTGGCTATTCTGATCATACTTTGGGTACTGAGGTTGCTATAGCTGCCGTCGCTATTGGGGCAAATATTATTGAAAAGCACATTACTCTCGATCGAAATTTGCCGGGGCCAGATCATAAAGCTAGCTTAGAGCCTAATGAATTTAAGGAAATGGTGAAGGCAATCAGAAATATTGAAGTGGCTCTTGGTGATGGGGTAAAACGTTTGAGTTCTAATGAAATTCATAATAAGCAAGTTGCTAGAAAGTCACTAGTTGCCCTGCGTGATATTAAAAAAGGGGAGATTTACAGTGCTAAAAATGTTACTGCGAAGCGTCCCGGTAATGGCCTGTCTCCTATGTTATGGGATAAAGTTATCGGCAGTTATGCGCCAAGAGATTTTATTCAAGATGAGATAATCGAGTTATGAAGATAAAAATCTGTGTTGTAACTGGTACTCGAGCAGAATATGGATTACTCAAGTGGGTAATGCGAGAAATTAAAGCTGATGAGAGTTTGGAATTACAAGTTATAGCTACTGGTATGCATTTATCACATGAATTTGGTTTAACTTATCGTGAGATTGAAGCTGATGGATTTAATATTGATCGTAAAATTGAAATTCTTTTGAGTTCCGATACATCAATTGGCGTTTCAAAGTCTACTGGACTTGGTATGATAAGTTTTGCTGAAGCCTTAGATAGTTTGGCGCCTAATATAGTTCTTGTTATTGGAGATCGATTTGAGATTTTTGCAGCTGTTGTGGCAGCATTAATTGCAAAAATACCTGTGGCTCACCTACATGGTGGGGAAAGTACAGAAGGTGCGTTTGACGAGTCGCTACGTCATTCAATTACCAAAATGTCACATCTACATTTTGTGTCAGCAGAGGAATATATGCAACGAGTTATCCAGCTCGGAGAAAACCCAAGAAATGTTTTTAATGTTGGCGGATTAGGTGTGGATGCAATCAAGCGAACAACATTGCTTGATAAGAATGACCTTGAAAAAGCTATTCAATTTAATTTTGGCAATAAAAATATTTTAGTTGCTTTTCATCCGGTAACTTTGGAGGATGGGGGTTCTAATCAAATGCAGGAGCTGCTTTATGCGCTTAATGAGCTGCAGAACACTAATATAATATTTACTATGCCAAACGCAGATAATGGCGCGCGAGAATTTAAAGAAATGATAATTAATTTTGTCGCTACACATCCAAATTCTCGTGCATACAATTCACTTGGGCATTTACAATTTTTATCTTGTTTACAGTTTGTTGATGGAATTGTAGGAAACTCTTCAAGCGGACTTTTAGAGGCTCCAACCATTGGGATTGGAACAATCAATATAGGTGATCGTCAGAAGGGAAGGTTGATGGCCGAAAGTGTTATAAATTGTTTGCCAACACGGGAATCGATTGGTTCGGCACTTAGTACTCTTTATGACCCGAAATTTAGATCTAGGTTGCCTGCGGTTAACCCTTATGGTGAGGGTGGCGCAAGTAAGAAGATCGTAAACCTTCTTAAAACTAAAGTTAACGACATAATTATTAAGAAATTTTTTTTTGATAATTTATGCTAAGTACCCTTTTTTTTAGTAAAAAATGATAAAAAAAGAAAACTTGCCAGAATGGACCTCCGCAATTTTGCCATTGGGTTCAAGTATTCAGCAAGCAATTCAAAGCCTTGAGAATTCTAGAAAACAAATTGTCCTTGTTGTTTCTGATGGTAACAGGCTAGTAGGAACTCTAACGGATGGAGATATTCGCCGTGCATTTATTAAAGGTCTTTCATTGGATGCTGTGATTGACTGTGTGGCAAACCTACAGCCCATTAAAGTACCTCCAGAAATCTCTAGTGAACATGCATTGCAATTAATGCAAATAAATAAGGTTCATCAACTACCCGTTGTTAATGCTGATGGGGTGATCGTTGGATTGCATGTTTGGGATGCTATGATGGCCCCAAAATCAATTGAAAATATCATGATTATTATGGCTGGCGGAAGAGGTGCTAGATTGCGGCCTTACACCGATGATTGTCCAAAACCAATGTTAGAGGTTAGTGGTAAACCAATACTTCAACACATTATAGAAAGAGCAGCGGCTAAAGGTTTTAAGAAATTCATTATTTCTCTCTGTTATTTGGGAGAAATTATCACCCAATACTTTGGTGATGGAAGTGAGTTCGGAGTTCGGATAGACTATTTATGGGAAAAAACCCCTCTTGGTACTGCTGGCTCATTAAGTCTTCTTTCTGATATGCCTAATTTACCTTTGGTAGTTACTAATGGGGATCTGTTAACTGATATTAACTATAGTGAAATTCTTGATTATCATGTGCGACATAATTCAAATGCAACTATGGCGGTTAGGCAGTACGAAATTCAAAATCAGTATGGAGTGGTAAAAATCAAAGGCGTTGAGATAGATGGTTTTGAGGAAAAACCGACTTACTCTAGTCATGTTAATGCGGGAATATATGTATTAGATCAATTTGCCATCAAACATCTTGAGCCAAATGCTTATTGTGATATGCCAACATTGTTTGAGCGAATTAAGTTTAGCGGTGGTAAAACTATTGTTTATCCCATGCATGAACCCTGGATTGATTTAGGTAGACATGAAGATTTAGCCGCAGCAAGAAAAATAAAAAGTTATTAATTAAAAGATCTTTATAAGGAGCGTCTAATTGAAAATTAAACCATCAAAGTCGGTTGATCTCTCGAGATACTCTGAATCCCAAGGAGAGCTTGAGGTTTTGTATGGTTTGCCAAGGCAGGTATTTTTTTGTAAAAAATGCAACATCTCAAACCAACAACCCATGTCTAGCAATGAATATTCTCACACAAAGAAATCTTCAAAAAGGACAATGTCTTTTGATGATAACGGTGTTTGCCACGCGTGTAATTTTAATAAGTTAAAAGAGACCGGTGAGATAAATTGGGACGATCGTGAGCAGGAGTTAATAGAGCTTTGCAACAAACATCGTAAAAACGATGGAAGTTATGATTGCATTGTTGGTGGAAGTGGTGGCAAGGATAGTTCGATGCAATCACATTTGTTAAAGTATAAATATAGAATGAATCCTTTAACAGTTACGTGGTCACCGCATTTATATACTAATATTGGATGGAAAAATTTTCAAAACTGGCTCCATGTTGGAGGGTTTGATAATTATCTTTATACGCCTAACGGAAAAATTCATCGCTTGTTAACTCGAAATGCTACAGTAAATTTACTTCACCCATTTCAGCCTTTCATTCTGGGTCAAAAAACCTTCGTAGCAAAGATGGCGGCTCGTTTTAATATCCCATTAATTTTTTATGGAGAAATGCCTGGAGAGTATGGTGAAAATATCTCTCATAAAACATCTTCGTATGCAAAACAGGGTGAGAGTGTCGAAAGTGAGGGTTACACACTTGATTATGTTGTTGGAAAAGACATTAGAGACATTTATTTGGGTGGAAAAAAGATTGGTGATTATCTGGAGGATGGGGTGTCTTTAGTAGACTTAATGAGTTATCTTCCATTAGATAGTGAAACTATTCATAAAAAAGGTATCGACATTAAGTATCTCGGATATTATAAAAAGTGGGTTCCTCAGGAGGCATATTATTACGCGGTTGAAAATACCGGATTTGAAGCTAATCCAGAAAGAACTGAGGGTACTTACTCAAAATATAATAGTCTAGACGATAAGGTCGATGGTTTTTTTTACTACACCAGATTTATCAAATTCGGAGTAGGTAGGGCGATGATGGATTCCGCTCAAGAGATCAGAAATCACCACATCACAAGAGATGAGGGTATTCAATTGATGCGTCGATTTGAAGGTGAATATCCAGCCACCTACGAGAAAGATTTTCTAGATTACATAAGTATGTCGCGTGATGAATTTTTTGAAATATGCGATCGATTTCGATCCCCCCATCTTTGGAAGATTGACGATGGTGAGTGGAAGTTGCGATATACCCCTTACTGATGAATTTGAATAAAGTTGTTGGGTTAATTACTGCTAGAGGTGGTTCAAAAATGCTACCTCGTAAAAATCTTCTTTTGGCAGATGGAAAGCCTTTAATTGCATGGACTATCCTTGCCGCCCAGGAATCCAAGGTGATTGATGAATTGGTCTTATCATCTGACGATAGTGAAATTATTGAAGTTGCTAAAGCGTGGGGTTGTTCCGCTCCATTTCGCCGGCCAGATGAATTAGCCAGTGATACTGCAAGCTCGATTGATGTCATACTTCATGCATTAGGGGAGTTATCAGGATTTGAGTATTTAGTTCTTCTTCAGCCAACATCGCCACTTAGAACGGCATATGATATTGACGCTGCATTTATGTTAATGGAATCAACTGGAGCGCCAAGTTGCGTATCTGTCTGCGAGGTAGATAAATCACCATATTGGATGTTTCATATTGATGAACATAGAAGACTCCAAGCTTTATTGTCTCACTTCCCATCCGCAACACGTCGTCAAGATTTACCAGCTTCCTACATGTTAAATGGGGCTATTTATATCGCAAAAATTGATTGGTTTAAGAGAAATAAAACATTTCTTTCTCCACAAACTGTAGCGTATGTGATGGAAAAAAATAATTCCATTGATATTGATACCTATGAAGATTTTGAGCTCTTCCGTTCAATTTCTGAAAGTCGATCTCTCTAAACATTCTTGTAAATCAATATCGGATATGAAAGTAACGGAAAAATCAATACGTTTAATTGCAAGATTGGATGTAAAAGGCGAGAACCTTATAAAAGGCATTCATTTAGAGGGTCTTCGCATAATTGGTGACCCGAAAGAGTACGCCGAAAAGTATTACAAACAAGGTGCAGATGAACTTTTATACATGGATATAGTGGCTAGTCTATACGGAAGATCTAATCTGGCTGATATTGTGCGGAGAACAGCGCAAGATGTTTTTATTCCAATGACAGTTGGCGGTGGAGTTAGGGATTTAGATGATGTGACTAAATTACTAAATGCAGGCGCTGATAAGGTTGCAATAAATACTGCAGCCGTTCATCGACCAAGTCTTATCACCGAAGTGTCTCGCAAGTTTGGCTCTCAATGTATGGTGCTTTCAATTGAAGCAAAACGTAAGGCTGTGGGTAATTGGGAGATTTATACAGATTGTGGTCGAGAGAGGAGTGGCGTGGATGCGGTTGAATGGGCTAAAAAAGCTGTGTCACTGGGAGCGGGAGAAATACTTATAACCTCTATTGATCAAGAGGGAACGCGCAGAGGTTTTGATAATGAGTTAATAAGTGCAATAGAAGATGAGGTTAATGTTCCAATTATCGCAAGTGGTGGGTATGGTAAACCGCTTCATCTTCAGCAGGCAGTTCAAGCTGGGGCCGATGCTGTTGCTTTTGCAGATGTGATTCACTTTGGACGAACAGACTTTAGGGGGCTTAAGAAATCTGCCGAAGAAGCTAATTTAAAGGTGAGACAAGATGAATAATCCTGAGGTTGTGCTTATTGATTATGGGGTCGGAAACATAGAAAGCGTTAAAAGAGGGTTCGAGTATTGTGGTGCTAAGGTGCGGTTGAGTAGGATTCCTGAAGAGATTATTTCTGCTGACCGGGTGGTGTTGCCAGGGGTTGGGGCATTTCAAGATGGGATGAATTCCTTAAGAAGCTTGGGTTTGATAGAAGCAATTGCTGAGCTCAAACATCGAAACATACCATTACTTGGTATTTGTCTCGGTATGCAACTCTTGCTAGATCAAAGTGAAGAGTTTGGAGTTACAGCAGGATTGGGTTTAATTCCTGGAAGAGTGGTGCCAGTGCCATCAAAGACTACTGATGGTCAAAAAAATAAAATCCCTAATGTAGGTTGGCGCGAAGTAATGCCGTTAAACGGGCAAGATCAATGGATTGGTACCACACTTGAAAATAATCAAGTAGGAGAGTCTTTTTATTTTGTACATTCTTTTATGGTTAAACCCAAAGACTCAGAGGTGAATATTGCGGAGTGCATGTATGGCGGACATAAAATTTCTGCTGTAATTAGTAGGAACCGGATAACTGGTTGTCAATTTCACCCAGAAAAAAGCGGAAGATCTGGGTTAAAACTACTTAATACCTTTATGAATCAATAAACAACTCGTCTTCAAATTAATTTTTTGAATTGTAGTGAATATAAATTTATTTATAGCAATAACGCTTGGTAAATATTGTTAACAAAACATACGAAAGAGTTTTATGTCAGAAACTAAGGCAACTAGTGGAGTTATTAAATCTGAAGCATTTTCAGTAAGCGGGCTGCCGATTCAAGGTGATAAGTTATTTTTAGCTGATAGGGTTAAGCCCTCAGTAATTTGGATAACAGGTTTTTCGGGCTCTGGAAAAACAACTGTTGGCAGAAAATTTAACTCATTGTTAAAAGATATTGGAATAAAGACGGTATTTTTAGATGGAGATGATTTGAGAGGAATTTTTGGGGGCAAATGGGGATATTCGCAAGAGGATAGAATTGAATTAGCGCATATCTATTTTAGATTATGTAACACTTTATCTTCACAGGGCGTGACTGTTATTATCTCGGCTATTGCGATGTATGAAGAAATATATAAATGGGTAAAAGATAATATAGATAGTTCAATGCAAATTTATCTCAAAGTACCCGAGGATGAAAGGGTTAACAGGGATAAGTTCACAAAAAAAGTTTACAGCGATAATATTTTCTTAAATGCGGCATATGATGAGCCATCCTCGCCTGATTTAGTTATAAATAATCATGGTGAAAATTCACCGCAAAATTCCGCAGAATTGATCTTAGAGCAGTATAAGTTGAAAATTTTTGGAAGCGTGGCAGATAAGGGTAGGACTTTACATTGGGATGGATATTACGCAACTTCGAAACAAATATTTGAGGCGTCCGATTTTGCGGTTTCTTGCGCCGATCAAATGAAAAATCAATTAAATATACTTGAGGTTGGCTGCGGTAATGGTCGTGACTCTGTATATTTTTCGAGTCTTGGTCATAATGTTACAGCGATTGATCCTTCGGATTCGGCTATTGGTTTATGTATTGAGAAGCATGCTGATAGACAGATTAAATTTATTGCCACTAAGTTGCCCGATTTAGTTTGTGGTAATGATCAATTCTTTGATGTTGTTTATAGCCGTTTCTGTTTGCATGCAATGACAGAAAAAGAAGAAATTGAAACTCTTGCGGCGGCATCAAATCTATTGAAACCCAACGGCTTAATAATGATTGAGTGCAGGTCAATAAATGATCCGCTGGCGCGCAAAGGAGAGGTTATAAGTGCTAACGAAAGAATTTTTGGACACTACAGAAGGTTTATTGTTTTAGATGAACTAAGAAAAAATCTTTTAAATGCTGGCTTTCTGATCAAAGATATATTTGAGTCGAACAATCTAGCAATCCTAGCTGATGAAAATCCTGTTGTAATTAGAGTTCATGCAATAAAAAAATGATTTTTTCATCCTGTAAAGGGGGGGGGAATTTTTATATATTGTGATTGGCTAAATAAATACTAAAACATTTATTTCTGATTGGCTTATTTTATTAAATTTTATAAGGATGTATTTTGAAGCAAAATAAAATGATTCTTTTGACAACTCCAATGAGGTCAGGTTCTTCGTTACTAAGTAGGATGCTGAGCGCTCATTCAGAGGTTGAAATGAGTTTTGATAGCGTAAACTTTTTTAGATTTTGTTACCAGCGGTACGACCCAATAAGTAATAAAGAAAATGCTAAAAAATTAGTCGTAGATATGGCATATCGACTACAAAATCGATTTGAAATTAAGTTAGATATTGATAACTGTCTCTCATTGCTTGGTTCTGATGTCCCAACTTACGGTAGTCTGTATTGGGCAATATTAAAAACGCTTTTTCCAAGTGATGATATCAAGTATTTGGGAGATAAAGAGTCTATGGCTTGGACTCGAATTCCTTCATTTCTGGAAATGTTCCCGCAGGGTAAGGCGATCATTATCGTCAGAGATCCTAGGGATGTGGTGAACTCTTTTAAACATACAACTATTGCAAAGGGGAGTGATTATTTGATATCGCTATTCGATGTAGTTGATGCAGTTAACCATGCATTTAGACTTTCTTTAAAAATGCCTGATCGTGTAATGATGGTTAAGTTTGAGTCTTTAAAATTAAATCCAGAGCAAGAGGTTAAAAGGTTATGTGATTTCTTGCAATTGAGCTATGATCCAATTATGCTCAATGAAGATTCTTACACAGATCACTTTGGGAATCAATGGAATAGCAAAGAAAGTCTTTCATTCCCAGCAGAAAGTGACAAATTTGCACCAGTAGGTAGATGGAAGGCTATGATGGATCCAAGTGATCTTTTTTTGTGTGAGTGGATTGCAAAAAAACAGATTCAAATTATTGGGCAACCTATATCTGGATATAAATTTACGCAAGAAGATTTTGATAATGCAATCTCTAAGTTAACAAGTAGCCCTTTGCTTAGAAACGCCTTTAAAATTTGGTGTGAAACAGGGGAGGGCGTAGAGCAATTTCCTTTGGATCCATTATCTCCAGGGAATTGGGATCCAAATTGGGTTAAAAAGCCCGAAGCATTTTAAGTCACTTCAAGTTGAGGCATTAACTAAAATGAAATGCGAAAAAGTTGTAAATATAGTCCACGCAATAGACACGGAGGGGCCACTATATGAGTCTACTCACGCTAAGTTTGAAAGATTAAGTGATCTTTTTGGAATTGTTGGAATAGAACCAACTCATTCAAACTTGATAAAACTTCGTAATCAAGAAATAAATTTAGGTGGTAAAGAAGGTGAAGTGGCAAAAGTTCTCGGGGGTCATTTAACAACATACAATGATTCTTGGGAAAAAATTGATGTAATGCTTCAAAAGATTTTTTCGACAAGTTTTCGAAATGCTCTACTAGATTCTTGGGGGCAGGGGTGGGTTTTTAACTGGCATTGCTTGGATCACGTGGGCTTTGAATATAATCCTAGGCGCCGCGACATGGGCTACCACAATATTTTCGACCATTATCGCCAATTTTTATCTACTCAATCTAATTGTCGTGACGCTATTCATTGGCATTTTCATCCAATATCAACCTACAGGGATGCTCATAGATGTGGAACATCATTTATGAACTCACCGGAATTATTTCAAATTCTCACACGTAGAATTTTGGAAAGAAATTGGTTCCCAACGGTTTTTCGTGCAGGGTTTCAGGCTGAGCGTCCGGATAGCCATTGGTTTTTAGAACAGTGGATACCTTTTGATATTTCAAACATGGCTATTGACGATCCATCTGAATTTGATCGAACTATAGATTTTCGTAATGGGCGTTCAGGTGATTGGCGTCTTGCCCCTGCAGATTGGTCAGTTTATAACCCAAGCCATGATAATTATCAAGTTCCTGGAGAATGTCGTAGATCAATTGGCAGAGCTTTAAATGTTCTTAATAGGGTTGCTAGTATCGATCAAAATGAAATGGACAAAGCCTTTGCAAGAGCAGATCAAAATCTCCCTACACTTGTTGGTATTGCAAGTCATGATTTCCGTGATTTAAGTACAGAAGTTGATTATCTTCGAAGTCTAATTTCAAAATCTGCAAAGAGTTTTCCTGAGGTCCGATATCGTTATTGTGAAGGAGTTGATGGTTTTAGAAACACTATATGGCCGCATGGGATTTCAGAAGAAAAACTTGATTTTGAACTTCTTTTTAATTCAGAGTCAACTTATGATGTGCCTAATCTTGAAATAAGATTAAGGTCTGGAAAAGTTTTTGGGCCGCAACCATTTTTAGCAATTGAAACCAGATCACGAAGATTTATTCATGATAACTTGGATTTTTCCATGCATGGTGAATCTTGGCATTATGCATTTCACGCTGATACACTGCCAATCGGTGATGTTGCGAAAATCGGAGTAGCAGCAAATGATAAATACGGTAATGTTTGTATAAAACGTCTTGACTTTACTTTAGATGGTAAACCAAAAAATTTTTGAACTTAAAGGTTTAATTATCAAGTCAAAACTCTAAGATAGTACCTAAATAATTAAAGCGAAATAACAATGACAAATAAAAAACACAATACATTAGCCTCCGCTCTTCCAGAGGCGAGAAGAATTCATGATGAAAAAGTTTATCTAGTGGAGAATAGGGCAGAAAAGCCCAAGGAAATTTTTATTCAAATAAGGGATTTGATATCTGGTTGGAAAAATGTGGGAGCGCAAAATATTGATTTGCTGGATGTAGGCTGCGCCACGGGTGATTTTCTTAGTTATGTCGCGCGAGAATTCCCAAAATTTTCACTAACAGGATTGGATGTATCTTCTAAAATGTTAGAAGTGTTGGGGCAGAGAGTTCCGAGTGCGAATTCTATTCAAGCATCCTTAATTGATGATGATGCTCTTGGGGGTAAAAAGTTTGATGTTATTACTTGTATGGGTGTGCTTTCAATTTTTGATTCGTTGGAGAAGCCTATCGAAATTCTATTAAAAGCCCTGAAGCCAAATGGTCTCTTAATTGTTTTTGGAATGATGAATGAGTACGCGATGGACGTCTTGGTGCGGTGCCGTTACTCTAATTTACCAAATGAGCCTTGGCAAATTGGATATAACGCTTTTTCTAGAGAGTATTATGAGCGCGTACTTAATCAAAGCAATGTTAAGTTAACGTATTCGTGGCGTAAGTTTCAACTACCATTTAGTATCCCTAAAAATGATGATTTACTTAGAAATTGGACGGTGTCGTTAGATGGCGACCCATTTCAGCAAATACGGGGAACATCCCAACTTAGTACGCAATATATTCTTCAGGTAAATTTAGAGTAAAAAAATCCATAAATCTTTTTTATATATTTTTTAAATTATTAAAGAGATGTAAAAGACCCTAATTTAATGCTTTGCAAAAATTGCTGTGAATAAAGTTGATTGCAACAATCTAATAAGTCAAAATCCTGATTTAATTTATTTCGCATATTTACATCCAGATGATGGGCGTGCGATTCGTTATCATTTTGATGAATTTATGGTTGAGTGGATTCCTCAGCTTGCTAAGTCTCTAACAAAGAATTTAGATCTCTCTGAATGGCAACAGTATTGCACGGATGATTTATTGCAACTATTAATAGAGCAGTCACTTTATTTTGAGTTGGTGGAAACTGGCCGTGCAATCTTTAGAAGAAATTTTGCGTTGAGAATGGGGTGGGAGTGGAATAAGCCTGTATACGTAAATTCACAATTAGCAAAATTAGTAAAAAAAAATACTAAGGGGCAGGTCGCTGAAACAGTCGTCAGTTCAATTACCTTGAGAAGTATAAAGCCGTTAGTAAGTCTGCGTCGTTTTTGCCGTGATGCCTTACTCCTGAGAAGTGCTCATTATAAGAATAATAAATATATTTTCAGCTTGCCAATGGTTGCTGTCGAGTTGGTTGAGGGAGTTGATCCCGTGCAAAAAAATGATGCATTTTGGATGTCAAAAGATGCTGTAGATCCATCTAGAGTTCTTTTCATAGTTGAACCTCAAAATCTATCCTTGTTCAATGTGAACCATACGCTTGAATATGTGAGGAAAGTAGGTGCATACATAGTTACAACAGACCATAAAATTGCTAAAAGTCTGCAAATTCCTCACTGGAAGCCTGCAGCAAACATCCATAAAGAAAAATCTCCCGATGTATCAAAAGCAACAAGGTTGTGTGAAGACTCGGGTTCTCGCGATTGGTTGTCGCTTATGTTAAGCAGTGCAGCCGATCGTATTAAATATTGGACTCAGTTTTTTGAACAGAATAATATCGCCATATACCAACACTTTACTGAGGGAGTTACTGATTCAGCAATTAGAAGAATTGCATCTTATCGCGCAGATGTTCTTCAGGTCGGTAAAATGAGGTCTCAATTTTTTGAGTGGAATGCGGCAGCTTTCCATTTTCAACATCAAGTCGCAATGGTTTGGAATGAGAATGTAAGAGAAGTTTTGTTAGCGGCAAAAACTCGAACTGATTTAATTATTGAAACTGGGTATCCTAATGACTACAGGCTATCTTCAAATCACAAGTTAGACTTGAAGCGACCAAAATTTGATTGCAAGGTTAAGGTCATATGTGTTGTATACGATAATCATCCACATAAAGATAATCATTTTTCTTATGATGATTTAGAAACTTTCTTCAATGCAATAATTTCAGTGGCAAAAGAAGTCTCATCCTTAGGCCTTTTAGTGAAGAGTAAAAAACCAAGAATCTTATCAAATCTTAAAAGTGTGAAAGACGAACTTGAGTTACTGACGAAAGAAGGTAGGTGTATTATCTTATCGGGTAAGTCCGATTCTGCTGCAGAAAATGCTCTTTATGCAGATATTGCAGTTGGAATCCCATGTTCAACTGCTGCATGTGAAGCATCGCTGATGGGGTGTGCAGCTTTTATTTTTGATCCATCAGGTGCAAATCGTCTCTCACCAAAAAATGCACCCAATGTAATTTTTAGAAAAATAGATGATTTTAAATTTCAATTAGAACGAGCAGTTAGAGGGCTAATTGATGAAAAAAGCCAAAGTGATTTCCGTGTGCTTTTGGTTAAGAAATCAAATGAAACTGCCCGTATTCGTGCCGCACGATTTTTAAATACTTATCTTTGCGCTAGACAAAAAAGAAAAAATGTAACCGAATCTTTGTCAGAAGCTATTATGAGCTGCAAAGATTATGTGTATTCGGTAACGCGTTAGCTTAAAGAAAAAAGTTTTTATTTTCTTGATATAAAAACTTTCAAAAAGCATACAATCTTTAGTATGAAGTAGATTCAGATATTGACAATGAATTTAAATTTGTTAATTCGATGATAAGAAGTTATTAGCTTGGATGTAAATTTGTTATGTCTCGACCCCCTGTATTTCTTTTTCAAAACTTTAAATTGGATGTTTTTCATGGGTAATAAAATTATTGAGGTTGGCTACGGTAAAGTCAATAAAGTTAAGATTGGTAATAAATTGCCTTTAGTTTTCATTGGGGGTCCTTGTGCTATAGAAAGCCGAGAGCATTCTTTTATGATGGCTGAAGCCATCGGTAAAATTTGTGAAAAGTTAGGTATATTTTGGATTTACAAATCTTGTTATGACAAGGATTGTCGTTCTGCGCCAGATAGCTATCATGGCCTTGGCGTCGATGATGGTTTGAGAATTCTTTCTGATATTCGTGAAGAATTTGGGGTGCCTGTAATTTCCGACTTTTCTGATCCGGCATGGGCGCCAGCAACTGGTGAGGTTTGTGATTTTATTCAAGTCCCAGCTTATTTGTGTCGCCAAACATCAATACTCAAAGCTGCAGCAGCAACGGGAAGACCTGTCCATCTCAAAAAAGGTCAGTTCATGAGCCCGTGGAATATGAAAAATTCTGTTCGTAAATTAGAGGCAGCTGGGTGCAATCAAATTTTGTTAGCAGATCGCGGAACCTTTTTTGGTTACAACATGTTGGTAAATGATTTCACGTGCTTTCCTATCATGGCAAAAACTGGTTATCCAGTTTGTTTCGATGCAACACATTCAATTCAACTACCAACCTCCATGGGTAATATATCAGGAGGGCAACGTGAATTTATTCCGTATTTAGTTCGAGCTGCAGCTGCCTGTGGAATCAATGCGCTATTCATGGAAGTTCATAATGATCCGGATAATGCTATGTCAGATGCAAATACAGTCATGAATATTAAACATCTCGAGAATGTACTAAGTCAGGCCAAGGCGGCCCATGAATTCCGCCTACAAATGCTAGAAAAGTTTGGAGAAGATAATGTCCACCCAGAATAATAAACAGATGCTAGTTAGCGATGTAATGATGAGTTTAGATTGTGCCCCAGTCATTAAATCTGATGTGATTCTCAAGGAGGCAATGGAAGTTATGGGGCAAACCAGGCTTGGAATCGTTTGCATAGTCAATGATGATTCTAATCTACTAGGAATTCTGACGGATGGAGATATTCGAAGGAAATTGCTTAAAGTTCAAAAACCTTTTTCCGCCTTTTTTGTTGATGATGCTCTTGATCACAGCATTCAATCTCCTGTGACAATTAAACCGTCTGATGTCTTGAAATATGCTGTAGATCTCATGGAGCAAAAACGGATTTGGGATTTACCAGTTGTTGATGATGCGGGAGTCTTGGTTGGGCTATTACACTTACATCCAGCCGTTCAAGCTCTTTTGGGTGGAAAATAAATGATGTTGGTAGGCCAGGATGCAATAGATTATCTAGCGGTCGAATCTCAAAAAGCGGATCCGGGAGCATCCTCTCATTGGCAAAAATATCATTCAAATTTTAAATTTACTGGGGATAATTTTTTTGGTCTGCAAGGTTTTGGAGGGCTAGCAAAGCCTCCTACTGGGCTACGTTTATGGCTAACCTTGTTTTTGCAAAAAAAATTTCGAAAGTTCGGTAAAGATTTTTCTGAATTTAAAATAATCGATGACCTTGCTCTGAAAATTACTAAAAAGCAGGGACGAGCATATGATTTAGATGTTTTGCGACAAGTTTTAACGATATCTTTTCTTAAGAAATTTCCCGAAGCAAAAGATAAGCTGAATGGATTCAGTACATCTTGTGTTATTGGTGATGGTTTTGCAACATTAACTTCATTATTGTTGGCAAGTCACTCTGCTAGAAGAATAGTTTTAGTAAATTTGACAAAAACTTTACTTGTTGATCTTTGGTATTTGAAGTTATGGATGGGTTCTAAAAAATTTCAACAATCAGTGAATTTGGTATTGGATGAAGATGGTTTGGAGTTGGCTTTATCTAAAGATCTGCGTAAGTTAAATGAGATACAGATAATTGCTATACAGGCCGCTAATCATGAATTAATTCAAAAATGCCCAATAGATGCTTTTTTTAACATAGCATCTATGCAAGAAATGAATCCACCAATCATCGCTGAATATTTTCAGGATATGCGCCAGCTTGCACGTAATCGAGAATTAATCTTTTACTGCTGCAATAGAAAAGATAAGCAATTACCTGATGGAACAATAACTAGGTTTGAAGACTATCCATGGTCGTCTGACGATCGGGTGCTTATTGACGAAGTGTGCCCTTGGCATCAAGAATATCACTCAACAAGGCCCCCTTTTTATCGACCATATGATGGTCCTATTTTGCATAAATTAGCAATTCTATCGCCAGGAAAGATCTGATTTAATGAACTACATATTTGAGCAACGAGCACAACTCAAGAAAAAGTTACGTAATCGTGAACAACTTTTTGCTGGTTGGATTTCTTACGCACATCCCTCTATAACGGAAACATTTGCGCGTGCAGGCTTTGATTTCATGTTCATTGATATGGAGCACTCAACTATTTCTATAGAGCAGAGTCAGCGAATAATTGCAGCAAGCCAAAGTGAGTCAATTCCTTGTATACCGCGACCAGTATCTCATTCTAATGATTACATTAAACCAATTCTTGAATCTGGAGCAGATGGTGTTTTGATACAAATGGTTGAGACTGCTGAGCAAGTTAAAGCATTAATTCGGGATGTAAAATATCCACCAATAGGACGAAGAACTTATGGTGTAAATCGAGCTCAAGCGTATGGATTTGATTTTGACGAATATATAAATAATTGGAATAAAACATCCACCTTTATGCTTCAAGTTGAGTCAATTAAAGGGGTCGAAAATATTGAGGAATTATTATCATTTGATGAGGTAGACGGAGTAATGGTTGGCCCACTTGATATTGCTGGATCTTTAGGTGTTCCAGGGCAAACCACTCATCCCTTAGTAATTGAGGCTTCACGTAAAGTGATAAGTGCTTGCGAGCGATATGGTAAGAGTTGCGGTACTCAAGTGGCAGATGCAAATCCAGATACTGTTAATTTTATTTTTGACCTTGGTTATAACTATGCAATTTTAGGTTCGGACCTCTTTGTGCTTTGGAAGTGGGCTGCCGACATGAAGAGCATGATGAATAGCATGCGCAAAAACTGAGGAAATTATGAGTCACTATTTAAATAGTTTATTTAATCTTGATGGCCGAGTTGTTGTAATTACTGGAGCTGGCGGCCATCTCTGCGGAGAAATGGCTCGAGGTTTTGCAAAAGCGGGATGTTCCGTGGCGCTGTTAGATCTTCGTCTTGAAAAAGCTGAAGCAGTTGCTGATGAATTAAGGTCAGAAGGGCTCGATAATCTGATGACATTTGCAATAGATGCAACCCAAAAAGAACAGCACGCACTAGCATTAGACGCAGTAATAAAAAGATTTGGATGCGTGGATATTTTAGTAAACGGTGCTGGCATTAACGGACCCACTCCATTTTTTGATATTTCCCTCGAGGAGTGGAACTCAATTATTCACTCTCAACTAACTTCTACCTTTTTGGGATGTCAAATCTTCGGAAAATACATGGTTGATAAAGGAAGGGGGGTGATTATTAATATTTCTTCCGCTTCTGCATCGCCACCACTTTCAAAGGCATTTACATATTCTGTGTCGAAAGCTGGAATCGTTAATTTGACTCAAAACTTGGGACGAGAATGGGGAGCTAAAGGTGTGAGAGTGAATGCAATACGCCCCGGCTTTTTCCCAACGGAATGGAATCGTAAAAATTTCATAACTGCAGAGCGTGAATCTGCCATCTTGGGTCATACACCTATGGGGAGATTTGGGGAGCCCAATGAGCTTCTAGGAGCTACACTTTGGTTGGCATCTGATGCTGCAAGCTTTGTTACTGGCGCAGAGATTGCTGTCGATGGTGGCTTCTCTTGTATGACGATATGAAAAAGATGGTTCTCATAAATACCTAAACATGAATAAAAAAACAGTTGTAATTACTGGTGGAAGCCGTGGTATAGGTTTAAACATAACTGAGGCATTTGTTAGGGCTGGCTATGATGTTTTTGTTGGCTCACGTAACGATAATGATCTTCTCAAAAATTTTGAAGGCAAAGTAAATTTTTTAAAAACTGATGTTAAAACTGAGTTAGCTCACCAAAACCTTGTTGAAAAAGCAATTTCTTCAACTGGTCGATTAGATGTTTACATTAATAATGCTGGTTACTCAGAATGGCGACCAATCTCAGAAATAGACGATTGTTTTTTGGATGATATCATCGGCACAAATCTCAAGGGCGCTTTTTGGGGATGTAAGGCTGCGGCAAAATCCATGAGTAAAAGCGGAAGTATTATTAATATTTCAAGTATTGCAGGTAAGCGAGGTAGTGCAAATAATTCAGCCTACGTTGCTACAAAATTTGCTATGAATGGATTAACTCAATCTCTGGCAAAGGAGTTGGGGCCAAAAGGTATTCGAGTAAATGGAGTCTGTCCAGTTTTGATTCCCACGCCTGGTTTGTTAGAGGCGCTCAAAAGTCCTTTTGCGCCAGCAAATGGAGATGGTAAAAATTTTATTTCAAAATTTGCTGAAGGAAATGCTGCGCTGGGTAGGCTACCGAGTGGTTCGGAGGTCGCTTCAATGTGCTTATTTTTGGCGTCCGATGAATCTTCCGCAATAACGGGGCAAAATATAAATGTCGATTGCGGAGTTTTTCCGCAGTAAACTTCGTTGATATGAAAGTAATTGCAGTAATTCCAGCTCACATGGCATCAGTAAGATTCCCAGGAAAAATCTTGCATACTTTTCATGGATTACCGATGATTGAGCATGTTCGAAGGCGTGCATTGCTGTCAAAGTCTGTTGCCGAAGTTATTGTGGCTACCTGTGATCATGAGATTGCTTCTGTTATAGAAGGATTTGGCGGTAAGGTTGTAATGACATCAAAAAATCATAAAAATGGAACAACCCGTGTAGCAGAAGCCATTAAAAATATTGACTGTACACACGTAGTACTTCTTCAGGGTGATGAACCCTTGCTATTACCAAGACATGTAGATTTATTGGCTCAAGCAATTAAAGATAAGCCTAATGGTGATTCATGGAATGCGACTGGGCCAATTGAGGATGAAGAAGAGTTGGACAGACATTCATTTGTGAAGTGCGTCATTTCAAAAACAGGAAGAGTTATGCACTGTTTTAGAAGATCACCAAGTTATAGTAAATTTGATCAACAAAAAATATATACAAGAAAAATTCTCGGAATAATCGCATATCGCAAGGATTTTTTAATAAAATTAACGGATATGGTGGGCTCGGAGATTGAAAATGCGGAATTCATCGAGCAAATGAAGATTCTTGAATACGACTTCAATTTGCAATCTGTTTTTGTAAGTCCAAGTCTACCCTCTGTGAATGAGCCACATGAAGCTGATATCGTGTTGGAGTACGTAAAAACCGATAGTGAGCAAATAGAACTTTTGAAGAAAGTGCTACATGCACCTATCTTGGACAAAAGATAAATATAAAAAACTTTGCCAGAGCACTGATAGGCTTTTAGCAACTCGTTTAGGGCGTTTTGCTGAAGTTGCTAATATTTCTCTGCACATAATCAGACCGCATCCAGCTTTTTTAAGTGCCTATCAATATGCATTTCAGAGAATTCCAATCTCAGAACTAGGCATTGGCTTATCAAAAGCATTGATGAATATATTAAGAGTGCTTCGTTGTTTCTTTAAAAAAAGTCAATATTGGCATGGAAATTTAGCTAATACATCAAACGTACTGATAATTTCACATCTTGTAAGTGCGAATGACGCGGGTAGTGAAAAAGACTTCTACTATGGTGAAATAACTAAAGAATTGAAATCTATTGGGGTTACTTCAACATTAGCTTTATTTAATCATACCGCTGAAAAGTCCTCTGATATGGCTGCAAAATGGACCAGTGAATCTAAAGCAATTATTGTTTTTGAGAATTTTTTAAATTTTTCTAAAGAATTCTATTTCTACAAAGAAAGTATCCTGGATGCATTTAGATTATTCAAAAAAAGTATATTTATAAAAAAAGATTTTGAAAAAAAATTGTTAATATTAGGTGCTAAATCTGCATTAGAAGGATGCTCAATTGCGCCTCTGCGTTACGCAGAGCAGATCCAGGCACTTGTTGAAAAAATTAAACCAAAAGCATTAATCGTAACTTACGAGGGGCACTCTTGGGAGAGGGTGACATTCTCAAAGGTAAAGGCTTTGATGCCAAATATAGTGTGTATTGGATACCAACATGCCCCACTATTTTATTTGCAGCACAGTATTCAAAGAAAATTGGGCTTAAATTACGATCCAGACATAATTTTAACCTCAGGTGAAGTGGCTAAAAAAAGACTTAAATTAACGAATGAATTAAGCGGAATTAAGATAGATGTATTGGGCTCAATTAGATCTTTTGAGAAACAAACAATAAATCAAAAACTCAAAGACAAATTTACATGCATAGTAATTCCAGAGGGGTTAGAGAGCGAGTGCTATTTACTGTTTAAGTATTCTCTAGAGTGTGCTGCTTTGATTCCAGAGCTAAATTTTATTTGGCGCTTGCATCCATTAATGAGTATCGAAAAATTAAAAGAAAAGTACAAATTATTTGACGAGCTACCAAAAAATATAAGAATATCGCAAGGAGATATTGCATCTGATTTTGCTCAGGCTAACCTCGCACTATATCGAGGAAGTTCAGCCGTACTTCAAGCTGTTGCTGCTGGGGTGTATCCAGTCTATTTAAGGATGTCTGACGAAATAACCATAGATCCTCTTTTCGAGGTTGAAGCCTCAAGAGATTCAGTCAAAGATCCAGATGATTTTAAGAAGATATTGAATTGTTTAAATACGAATTCAGAAAAAATTATTGAATTGCAAACTTACTGCGAAAAAGTATTCACGCCAATTAACATAAAAGTAATAAAAGATGTTTTAGAGGGATGTTGAAGACTATTTATGAGACATAGTACTTAACACAAATTTGAAACAACTTAATATCTCAATGAATCAAAAAAATATTAAAAAAATATCTATAGTAATTCCATCAATAGCAGGGGTTAGTCTAGCTAGCACTGTTGATTGTATATTATCTTCAGATATAGAAGGATTTGATCTTGAGGTAATTGTTGTGGTGCCTAGTAGTCTTGTAAATCAAGCAATAAGGATCTTGCATGGATGTGAAGTAAAAATTATTGGGGTCGAAAGATCGGGTCAAGTATTTCAACGCTCTACTGGATTTAAACTGGCTAAGGGTGATGTTGTACTTCAGCTTGACGATGATATGTCGTTTGATAAAAATCTTATAAAAAATTTGATTCAAACTTTAATCAGTTTGGGGCCTAGAAATGTTGTAGCCCCTCTCATTAAAGATGAGTTAACAGGACTTTGTGGGGAAAGAATTTTTCCTAATGGTTTGAAAAAGACTTATAAAAATTTAGTAGATTTCTTGATTTTTGGATTGCCATGGGGAAAAGAGAAATACGGAAGGTACAGTTCTTACTGTGGTGCCAGAGCTGTGAATGTGGCAAATCTTTCAACTAATTTGACTGAAGTGCAATGGTTGCCTGGAGGCATTGTCATAGGATTTAGAGCAGAGCTAGTTTTGGAAGATTTTTACCCACTAAAAGGTAAGGCAATTGCCGAGGATTTAATACATTCCAAGATTAGAGGTGCTATGGGTATAAAGCATTGGATTACAAGAGAGTTAATGGCTATTCATTGCTCAACTAAAGTTCACAATAAAAAAACTTATATAGATGAGATGCTCTTTTTATTCCATGATTTAAAAAAGTATGCATGGATTTCAAAAAAGTTGGGTGGTAGGATTCCAAGGATTTTGATTGCGGTAATTTACCAATTTTTTAGTGGAATATTGTTTTTGGCCAGAAAAAAATTCTCAAAGAACATTAATCTCAATTAATGTTCTTTAATTAAAAATGCAAATTATTAAAAAGTGTGTACTTAAAAAATCAAATAATTAAATACATAAATCCAACTTACTAAAATAGCATTTTTGATTCTGCTCATACCGAGTGACCATTAAAAAATGTCGGATTGCAAAGCTAAAGTAAATAATAAATTTTTAAGATTAAAGTTGAATCTATTTCTAATTCCATCGTGGTACCCAAGTAGCATGAGTGAGGTCTCTGGTCTTTTTATCAGAGATCAAGTCGAGGCATTGGCAAGCATGGAGTCAGATATTAATGTCATAGTAAGTCTATGGGGGCATGCTGATAGCGCATTAAGTTTTCGACAGATAAAAAAGTGGCCTAAGCAATTACATTGGTGCATTACTCATCCAAAGGATTTTATTTCGACAAAAAACGGAGTTCATGAAATCATAAATCCTAGAATAACCTGGAGTGACCGATTTCCTATGGGAGGGGCGGGCCAATTAATTAAAGTTAATCGTCGAAATTTTATGTTGGCGCAGGAAAAATTTGGAAAAATTGATTTAATTCATGCACATGTGAGTTATCCCGCGGGATATGTTGCTGCTCTGCTTGCTAAGGAGTATTGTGTTCCTTATGTAATCACTGAGCATATGGGCCCTTTTCCTTTTTCTAATTTAATTAGAAAAGGTCAACCTTTAAATGAAATTACCACAGCATTAACTCAGTCTGCTGCAAATATTGCGGTGAGCCCATCATTAGCCATGAGAATGACTGAATTTAATTATCCAATGCCACGCATTATTCCTAACATAGTTGATGAACGTTTTTTTTCTTTTCAGAAATCGAATTCCAGCAAGATAGTATTTTTTACTCTATGCAAAATGATTGATTCAAAAGGAATAGATCATCTTCTTGAATCAATCGCGTTGTGGAATCCATCCTCTACAAGTTTTGAATTTAGAATTGGTGGTGCAGGCCCTATGTTGCAAACATATAAGCAAATGGCTAATGAGTTAAACATATCAGACAGAGTTCTATGGCTGGGGGAATTAAATCGTGAGCAAGTAAAAAATCATTTTAATGAGTGCCATATTTATGTTATGCCTTCACGTTATGAAACATTTGGAGTTGTTTATGCTGAGGCTGCTGCAAGTGGGAAGCCAATAATTGCAACTCGCTGTGGTGGGCCAGAGTTCATCGTTAATGAGCTAAATGGACTTTTAGTGGAAGTTGGTGATGTTTATGGCTTGATAAATGCTATGCAAGAAATGGTTAAAAACTTAAAAAAATATAACCCCGAGGAAATTAGGTGTGATTTTGAAGCTCGCTTCTCTCGACTGGCTGTTGTTAAGCAATTGAGATCGCTATATGACGAAGTAACGGGATAATAAATATGTGTGGTATTGCTGGTGGATGGTGGCCGGATTCAAATGATGTATTTTCACGCTTATCAAAAGCACTAAAAAAAATGAGTGATCGTGGTCCTGATGACAGCGGTTGTGAAATTTACTCATTAGAAAATTCTGTGATTGGTTTTGGGCACTCCCGGCTTTCAATTATTGACCTTAGTGCTGCTGGGCATCAACCAATGCATTCCAGAGACGAGAAATTTGTAATTATTTTTAATGGTGAAATTTACAATTATCTCGAATTGCGATCTGATTTAATTGCTATTGGATATGATTTTCATACAAACTCAGATACTGAAGTTCTTTTGACGGCATGGATAGAGTGGGGCGAGTCATGTTTAACTCGTTTGATGGGCATGTTTTCTTTTGCTATTTACAATCGAGAGAATAGTACTCTGACATGTGTGCGCGATGCGTTTGGGATCAAGCCACTTTTCTATACTATAACAGATAATGGGTTTTTATTTGCATCTGAACTCCCAGCAATATTAGAGTTAACTTCTACTGAGCCTTCACTAAATCTTCAGCGCGCCTACGATTATTTAGTCTATGGTGATTACGATACAAAATCAGACACATTTATCAATGGCATTGATCAATTGGAGCCAGGGCACTCAATTACATATGATTTATTAAATAAAACACTTAAAAATCCTGTTAAATGGTGGTCTCCATCTGTGGAACAAACATCCACACTTAATTTCAATCAGGCAGCAGAAGAACTGCGCGCTAAGTTTTTGCAAAGTATTCGTTATCACTTACGAAGTGATGTTCCGCTTGGAACTGCACTTTCTGGGGGTATTGATTCATCAGCAGTAGTTTGTGCCATAAGACATATTGAACCTAATGTACCAATACATACCTTCAGCTTCTTGGCAAAAGGTTCGCCGGTGTCAGAGGAGGTGTGGGTAAAGCTTGTGAATCAGCATGTGGGCGCGATTTCACATAAGGTCCACGTAACATCAGATGAGTTAGCTAAAGACTTGGATGACATGATTTTGGCCCAAGGAGAGCCATTCGGAAGTACAAGTATTTATGCCCAATATAGAGTTTTTCAACTAGCAAAAGCTAATGGTGTCAAAGTCACACTTGATGGTCAGGGCGCAGACGAATTACTTGCAGGATATCGTGGATATCCAGGAAAACGTATTCGCAGTCTTCTTGAAAGAGGAAATATCTTAGGAGCACTTAAATTTCTTGGAAATTGGTCAAAATGGCCAGATCGACCCCTTTCAATTGGCATTAAAGCTGCTCTGGCGGAATTTGCAACAGGTGAAGCTTATCAAATCCTAAGAGAACTAAACGGAGAGCAATCAAGTCCAAATTGGTTAAATCTTGAATTTTTACTGGATTCTGGGGTAAAAATTGGATATCCACGCATCGAAATCCAAGAATATCCCAAAGGAAGAAGATTGATGGCTGAATTAAGTTTATCTTCCTCAAGAAATGGTTTGCCGGGTCTTTTGCGTCATGCAGATCGAAATTCAATGCGATTTTCAGTCGAAAGTCGTGTTCCTTTTTTAACAACAGATTTGGCTAGTTTCCTGTTTAGTTTGCCTGAGAATTACTTGGTATCTAATCAAGGGGAAACAAAAAGTGTGTTTAGAGCAGCTATGAGAGGAATTGTTCCAGATGCTATCTTGGATAGGCGTGACAAAATTGGATTTGCAACCCCCGAGCAAGATTGGTTAATACAGTTGGCTCCACAAGCTAGAAAATGGATTGAAGATGCTGAGCCTCTGAACTGGATTAATAAGCAAGAAATGTTAAATGAGTTTGATAACATCATAGCTGGACACAAAAAATTCTCATGGCAAGCTTGGAGGTTTATTAATTTTAGCCGTTGGTACAAACTTATTTTTGAACCACATTCTAAAAAATCACCGGCATAATCGATGAAGTTATTAATTAATACTCTTTTAATAATCTGAAATGAAATCTTCAGTTCAGTTATTAAGCAGTAGCACTCTGTCACTATTTTTTGTGACATTAATCTCATTATTTACGGCATATGTATTGGGCCCAGTTGAGTTTGGTTTTTTTTCAGCTTGTCAAGCGATTGCAGTTATAGTAATGCCACTCGTTTGCTTTCGATTAGAAACAAGGGTTGCAGTTTGTAAAACAGATAAAGAGTTATCTGAATTATCAATAGCTGTTAAAACAGGAATAGTTATTTTTTTAAGTATTTCTACCCTGGCCTTGTTGGCGCTATCATATTTTTTTAACCTAAACATCGGATTGATGATAGTCTTTTTGGCTGCAGGTATAGTTCTCGTCGATTTTGAGTTATCTAGATTTGCTTTTTTGCAGATGTATACAAATCTTGCGATTCATCGTTTCTTTCGCCAAGTCTTGCCAGTTTTAATGGCACTAATAGCTTCTTTTTTGGTGCCGCAGCATCAATTTTTAATAGGCGCTCTTTTAGTCGGAACTTGGGGTTATGTGTTTTTGCTGAGCTATAAAAAAAAGAACCAGCAATTGTGGTCTTTTACAATTTATAAAAGAATATTTTTAAGTCATTTCTCAGAATTAAAAGCCAGCTTTAGTTTGGGAGTGTTAAATAGTATATGGTTAAATGGACTGCAGCCTCTCATGGTTTGGATGGGTCTTCATCAGCTTGCTGGGCAATTTGCACTTTTACAGAAAATCATTAATGCACCACTAGCTGTTATTACGGTTGCAGTGAATACATATTTACTAGAAAAAGGCAATTTGGCTCATACTCAGATTAAGCTAGTTATGAAAGCTTTCTATGGCTTGGTTTTAATTAGTGCAGCATGGATTTTCTGCCTATGGTTTTTTTTCTACGGTGGATTCAATTTCAATTTACCAAAAGATTGGATTCCGAATCAAGAGATATTTATATCCGCATCTTTTTTTTGGGCTTCTTCATTTGCAGTTGGGGCTATTAGTCTAATTAGTATTCGATTAAAAGACGAATGGTTTATGGCTTGTTGGCAATTAATTCTTATTTTTATTTGGGCGCTTGGATTATTTGTATTTGATCCCGAAAGGATTTTTAAATATTTATTGATTATGGGTGGTTTGGCTTACATCTTTTTAATGTGGCGTTGGACTTGGTTGATAAACTCAAAAGATGAAAAAAATAATAGTTATTAATGATTTTTTCAAGCATAAGATTTCTTTTTGAAGATTAATAAAAAATTATTATGAAAAAAATATTCACAGTTGTTGGCGCAAGACCACAATTTATTAAAGCTGCGGTAGTTTCAAGGGCATTTCTAGAAAATTCGTTTGATACTCAAGAAGTCATGGTTCATACCGGTCAGCACTATGACAACAATATGTCAGACATTTTTTTTGATGAATTAACTATTCCGCACCCAAAGCACCATCTTGGAGTTGGGGGTGGAACTCATGGTCAAAATACTGGCCGGATGCTAGAGAAATTAGAGGCATTAATGCAGTTGGAAAAACCTGACTGGGTTCTTGTTTATGGAGACACAGATAGTACCTTGGCGGGAGCGCTGGCAGCGTCTAAATTACATATTCCTTTGGCACACGTTGAGGCAGGTTTGCGTTCTTTTAACAGAAGAATGCCTGAAGAGATTAATCGTGTTGTAACAGATCATGTTTCTTCAGTGTTGTTTGCTCCAACTGATGTTTCTTTAAATAATCTTCTCCGAGAGGGTGTTGCAAGTAATAAGATCAAGGTTGTTGGGGATGTCATGTTTGATGCGGCCATGTTTTATAGAGGAAGCGCTAAACGACCAATTACAGCATCTGCTGAATTGTTAGGTTCTAGACAATTCATTTTGTGCACTATTCATCGTGCAGAAAACACAAATAGTATGAGTCGCATGAGGGGGATATTAACCGGGCTTTCAACATCCTCTTTGCCCATAGTCTTACCTATTCATCCGCGAACAAAAATGCGTTTGAAGGAAATGGGCCTTGAGTTTCCATCTAATGTTTATGTTATTGACCCTGTAAGCTACCTTGAGATGGTATGGCTTGAGATTAATTGTCAAATGGTGATAACTGATTCAGGTGGAGTTCAAAAAGAAGCATATTTTCATTCTCGACCTTGCATTACCATGCGAGATGAAACAGAGTGGGCTGAGTTGGTTGATTTAGGGGTTAATTTACTCGTTGGAGTTGATGAAATTAAAATCTCTGAAGCTTTGTCTAAAGACTTATCTAATATAAATTTTCAAAACCCTAATGTATATGGTGAGGGGAATGCAGGTCAAAAGATTGCAAAATACTTGACGGAGAATCAAGCAGATGTTTGATCAGCAATCTTTGCGGATTTTACACGTGGCAGTATCAATGAATCCCAGTTTGGGAGTCATAAGGCAAATGGAATATGAGCAAGAGGCCGCCAATGAGCTTGGCTTGCCTTGGACATCGTTATTACACACGGCAAATCCGATTAATTCTCCTGTGGTTTACCTGTGGACTAACTTGCCAAACTCCTTGTATTTAAGATATTTTTTTCTTAGAAAAAAATTTCATGATTGGCTAATAGAGGTTGAGAAAAATTATGATCTGATAATTTTAAGACATTCAGTTCATGATTTTCTTGAGGCCTCTATAGCTAATCGTTTGAGTCATAAATTAATGACTATGCACCATACTCTTGAAATAGATGAATTGCGATCTCACGGTATGCTTGGCCCATTTAGAGCGCTGGCAGAGAAATGGATTGGTTCAGAAATTATTAAAAGGTCTTTGGGGATTGTTGCAGTTACACCTGAAATATTAAGATACGAGCATTCTCGTTCTTCTGGGTCAGTCATCAAACCACAATTTGTTTATCCAAATGGGATAGCTCAGTATTTTAAAAAAATTCAAGACTTACGCGGAAATATCCCTGAGCTATTGTTTGTAGCTTCTTACTTTTCACCTTGGCACGGATTAGATCTTCTACTCGATTCAATTGAAAAATCTAATATAGATTTTCGCATTCATATTGTGGGGTCTTTAAGTGATGCTGATAAAAATCGATGCAGTCGTGATCATCGTGTGATTATTCATGGGGTGTTGAGAGGTAATGAAATTGAATCTTTAATGTCTAGTTCATGGTGTGGTATTTCAAGTTTAGCCTTAGAGAGAAATGGCATGAAAGATGCTTGTAGCTTAAAAGTTCGTGAGTATCTTAATGCGGGCATTCCAATTTATGCCAATCATCGCGATTCTGGTTTGCCTGATGATTTTTTATATTTTAGGCAAGGAGCAGTAGATATTGAAAAGATTATTAAATTTTCTTACGAGGTAAGATCTGTTTCTCGAGAAACTATTGCCTCTGCAGCAAGCCCTTTTATTTCAAAGACTCGTTTATTAAATAAATTTTATAGCAATCTATGTCAGCAATTACTCCCTGTATTGAAAGGAGTGGTACCTTTTAGTTGTGAAAATGAGACATTATTCAATGTTCAGGACACTAGAGGACTTATTGCTTTAACTGGAAGTTCGGGCTTTATTGGAGGTTTGTTATTGTCAAAGCTATTGGATGATGGGTGGAGAATTCGATTGCTCACAAGAACTCCAGAAAAGTATCAACAGTTTGACTCGGTTGAAGTATTCCATGGGGATCTTTTAACCACCAATGATTGGTCTGCTTTCATGGATGGTGTGAATGTCGTGATTCATGCTGCCGCAGAAATTAAAAAGCCTGAGTTAATGATGGCAGTCAATGTGGATGGGCCGAAGAAAATGCTTGCTGCTGCGGTTAATGCTGGAGTAACTCGCTGGGTTCAGCTATCGAGTGTGGGGGCTTATGGAGCTGTCGAATCAGGTTGGATAACAGAAAAATCACCAGAGAATCCTCAAGGTATCTACGAGAAGTCAAAGACGATTTTTGATCAACTCTTGAGAAAGATATCGTTGCAAAGTAAATTGGAAGTTTGTATTGTTCGTCCAAGTAATGTTTATGGACCAAACATGACTAATCAGTCACTATTTCAAATGATTCGCATAATTATGCGTCATTGGTTTTTTTATATAGGTTCAGCAGGTTCGTCGGCTAATTATGTTCATGTTAATGATGTCATTGATGGCATATTGCTATGTACTAAATCTCCAAAAGCGGCAAATAAGACTTATATACTTTCTGATTGGACAACACTTGAAAACATGATTAATGCAATATCTGATTCAATATCTGTGTCGCGACCTTCTATTAGATTTCCATTAAAGTTAACGTTGGTTTTTGCTTATCTGTTGCAGTGGATTCCTAAGTGGCCACTGACAGCCAGTCGTGTAAAAGCTATGAGTGTTAGGTGTCGTTATTCAACCCAAGCAATTGAGAGAGATTTGGGTTGGCGTATAAAAGTTCCAGTTATCTCAGGCATTCAAAAATTATCTTTAATTAATGATAAAAATCACAAACCAGAAAGAAAAAATTTACCTGAAAAGAAAGAAAGAATTTTAATTATTTCATATGATTGGCCACCTCGAAATTCAATTGCAACTCATCGACCTTATTCGTGGGCTAAATGCTGGTCTGAACAAGGTTTTGATATCACAGTTTTAACTTCTACTAAAAAATTCTTTGATTACCCGCTTGATTTAAATTTGCCAAAAATTGATGGAGTAAAAATCATTGAGGCAGACTATAAGTCGTTCTTGCCAATTCCCAAAACTTTAGAAGGTCATGTTGTGGGTTCAACCTCTGTGATGAAAAGAATAAAGCACATAATTGCCTTTGTGTTTGGGTGGGAATATGATGTAAGAACGCGTTGGGCTGGGGTTGCTAATCAAATGGTTGAAAAAGTAGGCACTGATTTTAATTTTGTTGTCAGTACCTATGGTCCTGATTCTGCTCATAAAATTGCATCTAAATTTAAAAATGCAAATCCAAATATTTTTTGGGTTGCAGATTATCGTGATCTATGGAGTTTAAATGCGCGCTCTAAGAACTCAAGCTTGGCTAAATTTTTTATAAAACGAAATGAACTTCAGGTGGTTAATTCAGTAGATATGTTCACAACGGTTAGTAGAGAGTTAGCTAGTTTGCAGGCAGATTGGGTAAAAAAGCAGCCAGAAGTTGTTTTTAATGGATTTGACATTGATTTAGATGCAAGCTTATATGTGAGGCCATTGAATAGATTAAATGACTGTTTAAATATTGTTTATACCGGAAGAATCTATTCTGGCAAAAGAAGCCCACTCCCACTTTTGCGTGCAATTGAAAAATTAATTGATGCTGATCAAGCAAAAAAATCAAATTTTTCGCTTAATTTTTATGGAGTGAATACGGCAGCTATTCAGGATGAGGTTGGTAGTTTTAAGTATCCAGAGATTATCAAACATCATGGTCATGTGTCCAGGTGCTTCGCATTGCAGTTTCAGCAGTCTGCAGACTTATTACTCCTTTTGGAGAGTGGTGATATTGATTCAAAGGGATTTTTGACTGGAAAGATTTTTGAATATATTGTTGCTGGGCGTCCAATCATTAGTATTGGCAGTGGTTCTGATACAGCAATTGCAAGAGTTCTTAATGAAACTCATTGTGGAGTATGTTATGGAGAGGATGAGTCATTAATTATGACTGATTTATTATCCTGCTTAAGAGGTGAGATGCCTTTTTGGTATAAGCCTGATATTAATGTAATTCAAAGATATAGTAGAAAACATCAGGCTGAACAAATGATAGAGAAGATGCTTCAGCTTAGTAAGCAAAAAGTAAATTAAAGAATATATGATTAATCTAAGTAATCAAAATTTATACCCAATAAGCTCGTTAAGTCTATTTTGGGGGAATGTTTTGATCTTCTCTGCAATTATTATTTCTCCATTTTATTTTTATTCAAGTGGTCTTCCCCAACCAGGTCATTTCATCATGTTGTTGGCGGCGACTATGCTAATTTTTCTTAATAGATTAGCTTGTATAGATTTGATTAGAAGAAATTTAATTGGTGTACTATTTTTAGCATTAGTTACGGTAATAAATGTCATTTATGCTGGTTTCTATCTGAATTTTGAATTCATTTTAAGCGCACTTCATTGGTTGTATGGAGCCATATTGATATCAGCTCTTATGGTCGTAGTAAAAAATCAAACGGTCATGCTTTGGACTCAGCGTCTGATTCTGATTAAGTTGGGCTTGATTGTTTTCGCCTATCTTATCGGGTTTGGTGGCTATACGTGGTGGCCACGATATGAATACTTTTTTAACGGACCCAATCAACTAGCGTATTTTGCCACCTGTTTATTGCTAGTTTATCTTGCTAGTGATAAGAGGTGCTCGGGTGTCGGATTGTATCTAGCTTATGCACTTACCACTTTTATTGTTATTGCAACTGGCGGTCGAAGTGCATATTTGGGACTTATTCCAATAGGAATTTTGATTTTATGGTTGTCTAGAAAGCAATTGTTATTCTGCATCTTTTTGTTAATAACCCCAATATTCATCACAATATTATTTAAGAATTTTTGTTTTCCCCTGCACATCGTAAATTTAGGGTCGAATGAACTTGCATACTGTAAAGTGATTGTTAATGAAAAATCTAAAGAAAAAATTAATGTATCTAATGAAACAATTAATCGAATTGGTGAATTAACTTTTAATAAGAACGTGTCTGATTTTAGATCGGTTTATTTTCAGCTAGAAGCTCGGGGCTATATGAGAGTTATCGACTACCCAGGTTATCTATTTCTTGGCGCTGGTCAAGGTTATGATAAAAGGTTTGTAAGGATTAACGAGGATGCCCATGAGATTCACTCATCCTTACTCGCAGTGCTCTTTTATTATGGAATACTTGGTCTGATATTGTTTTTATTGTTCATTTGGAAGCTTTTTGAATATAAAAAAAATTTATTGTTCCTAGCACCTTTATTTGTTTATGGATTATTTACTTATGGTCTAAGGTCACCATATTTTTGGTTTGCTTTAGGTTTTTTGGCTTTAATGCCTGATCTGCTCAAATCAGAGAAAGTTACTCTGGATGCATACATCAAGTAAGCCTCTGATTTATTTCGTTACATCACATCCAATGAGTGTGGTGGCATTCTTGTTGCCGCATTTGAGAATCTTGAGTTCAATTGCTCATTTAAAAGTTCTAGCCAACACACAAAATACCGACCTCCTATCGCCTTGGGGTTTGAATATCAAGTTGACCCCTATAGGTATAGAGCGGGCAATGCGACCATGGTTAGACTTTTGGGCCTTATGGTCAATGTATCAATTATTTAAATCTTCCAAACCAGATGCTGTTCACACAATTACACCTAAGGCAGGCCTTTTAGGCATGATTGCTGCTTGGATGGCTGGCGTGCCAGTACGGGTGCATAGTTTTACTGGGCAAGTGTGGGTAACAAAATCTGGCCTTATGCGTTATATTTTGATGGCTGCGGATTTTTTAATTTCCTATTTCGCAACAGATATTTTGGTAGATAGCCCCTCTCAGCGGCAGTTTTTAATCGATCATGGAATTATTAAATCAGGTAAGAGTGAGGTCTTAGGGCAAGGTTCAATTTGTGGGGTCGATACTCATAGATTTAAGCCGGACTCGGAAGATCGAAACAAACTTCGCGATGAATTAGGTGTTTCGGATGATCAAATACTGTTACTTTATCTAGGGCGTTTAAATCGTGACAAGGGCGTTTTAGATCTTGCTGATGCGTTCAAGAAACTGGCAGAAAAAAATCATTCTTTAGTGTTGGCATTGGTCGGGCCTGATGAAGAAGATTTGTTTTTGCAGATTCATTCAAGGTGTGAAAATTTATTAGATAGAGTTATTCGCCATGGATTTACCAATACTCCTGAGAGATATATGCGAGCTTCAGATTTATTTTGTTTGCCTAGTTATCGCGAGGGTTTTGGCTCTTCCGTGATTGAGGCGGCTGCTTCTGGTACGCCCACTGTTGCTTCTAAGATTTATGGTTTAACAGACGCTGTTATAGATGAACAGACGGGTTGGTTGCACGGGCCTGGAGATGTTGAGGATTTAGTCCTTAAGATTTCTTATGCAATATCAGATATTAATCGTTTGCGAGTGGTTGGTAATCAGGCAAGAGACCATGTTGTGAATAAATTTTCACAAGAGTTGATTACTGGAGCAATGGTTAATTTTTACATAAGTCGCTTTCCAAATATCTCATGAAATTTCTTAATCGAAGTCTTAAACGTTTGACCGATATTTTATTGACGATCATTGCCTTGATGATTTTTACTTTTCCCATGATAATTTTATATTTTATGGTGGCTATCAAGTTAGGCCGTCCTGTCATATTTACTCAAGTTAGACCTGGTAAAGATGGCAAACCATTTCGGATGTTTAAGTTTCGCACGATGACAAACGACTGCGACCCCAATGGAGTTCTTTTGCATGATAGTCAGCGGCTTAGTTCATTCGGAAAGTGGTTGCGTGCCACCAGTTTGGATGAATTGCCAGAGTTTCTTAACGTACTTAAAGGCGACATGAGTTTGGTGGGGCCTCGTCCTTTGTTAATGGAATATTTGCCTTTGTATTCAGTTGAGCAAGCGCGTAGACATGAAATGCATCCCGGAATCACAGGTTGGGCTCAGATAAATGGTCGAAATGCAATCAGTTGGGAGCAAAAATTTAAGCTTGATGTTTGGTATGTGGATCATCAAAATTTTTACCTAGACATAAAAATTCTTTTTGTGACCGTTAAAAAGATTTTTAAGAGAGATGGTATACATTCAGAGGGTGAGGTGACCATGTCAAAATTCACTGGAAATAAATCATGAAAAAATTGGCATTGCTTGGTGCAGGTGGCCATGGGAAAGTTGTTGCCGATACAGCACAGTTAAGCGGATGGGAAAATATCATATTTTTTGATGATTCGTATCCTGAGAGACTCATAAATGGGGCTTGGCCAATCCACGGAAATGCTCAAGATCTCCTTTTGAATCTGCATCACTTCGATGGGGTGCTCGTTTCTATAGGCGACTGTGATGTAAGGCTAAATCATCACATAGCATTAAAGAAAGCTGGGGCTTCATTAGTTTCAATCAAGCATCCTAATGCTGTGGTGAGCGCTTATGCACAAATTGGACTTGGCTGCATAATAATGGCAGGATCTGTGATTAATTTTGGCGCACAAATTGGAGAGGCATGTATAGTTAACACGGGCGCAACAATAGATCATGACTGTCGATTAGCTAATGCTGTGCATGTTTGTCCTGGAGCTAATTTATCGGGAAATGTAAGTATTGCTCAAGCTGCTTGGGTTGGTGTTGGATCTGCTGTTCGTCAAGGTATACAAATTGGGACTCATGTGCTTATTGGGGCTGGAAGCGTTGTTGTAGCAGATGTAGCTGATAATCTAACAGTTGCTGGAAATCCTGCAAAGATATTGACTGTTAAAAATACATAAGCTTTTTAATAAAATAAATCATGCTCAATACCCCATTTTCACCATGGCCAATGTTCACCGAAGAAGAGGTAAAAGCCGTACAAAATGTACTTTACTCCAATAAGGTTAACTATTGGACTGGTATTGAGTGCCGTGAGTTTGAAAAAGAATTTGCCTCATGGGCTGGAACAAAATATGCGGTTGCTTTAGCGAATGGGACGCTTGCTTTAGATTTAGCTCTTAAAGCTTTCAATATAGGCCCTGGTGATGAGGTCATAGTAACGCCCCGAACTTTTATAGCAAGTGTCTCTTGTGTTATTAATGCAGGAGCTACGCCAGTTTTTGCCGATGTTGATTATCAGTCTGGCAATATTTCAGCTCATACCATCGTAAACGTATTGACACCAAAAACCAAGGCAATTATTTGCGTTCACTTGGCTGGCTGGCCATGTGACATGGACCCAATTATGGCATTGGCCGAAAAACATAATTTAAAAGTGATTGAAGACTGTGCTCAAGCGCATGGTGCACGTTATAAAGGCCTTAGAGTTGGAAGTGTGGGTCACATTGGCGCATGGAGTTTTTGTCAAGATAAGATCATGACTACTGGTGGTGAGGGTGGCATGGTTACAACTAATGACGAATCAATTTGGCGCACCATGTGGAGTTATAAGGATCATGGTAAAAGTTATGCGGCAGTCTATGAGCGCAATCATCCTCCGGGATTTCGATGGCTTCATGATAGCTTTGGCACAAATTGGCGAATGATTGAAGTTCAAGCCGCAATAGGCCGTATTCAGTTAAAAAAAATGACAGACTGGACCTCTCAAAGAAAAAATAACGCTGCAATATTGGCGAATGTCCTAAAGCCATTTTCTGGTACCTTGGGTCCTATTCGATTACCAAAGTTGGGTTGTGATGGTTGTGATGTTGGGTGCGGTGACGGGGGTGTTGATATTTGCGACGCGGGATGCAGTCACGCTCATTACAAGTTTTATTTTTATATAAACCCCAAAAATATCGCGAAACATTGGAGTCGAGATCGAATCATTGAAGCCGTTAATAATGAAGGTGTTCCATGTTACCAAGGTAGTTGTAGTGAGGTTTATTTGGAAAAAGCCTTCGACAACACTGTGTGGCGTCCAAAGCATCGTTTACCAAATGCATCAGATTTGGGTGATAACAGCATCATGCTTTTAGTTCATCCAACACTGTCATCGGCAGAGTTAGAAAAGACTGGTGCCGTTCTTAAAAAGATTCTGAGAGAGGCCGGCAAGTCGCACAATGAGAATAATGACAATTTATAAAATTAAGTCCATCAAGCTAAATATGATTGAGAGCTACTTATGATAGCCTCGTCAATACTTTCCTTGCCGCGTGACGCAAAAAGAATCATTGCGCTTTTGCTTGATATTAGCTTTTGCGTTTTATCAACATGGTTGGCTTATTTTTTACGCTTGGACGAGTTCATAGCGTTATCGGGAAGTGCGTTTTTACCGACTTTAGCATCAATTACTATCGCTTTGCCGATATTTGTATTTTTTGGGCTTTATCAATCGATATTTCGTTATAGTGGTTCGCCTGCATTGATAACTGTGGCTCAAGCAGTATCAGTTTATGCTCTGTTTTTTTTATCTATTTTTACCGCCATAGGTATTGAAGGAGTTCCTAGGGCTGTTGGCATTATTCAACCAATCTTATTGCTCATATTTATTGGGGCTTCCCGAATATTTGCCCGTGTTTGGTTAGGTGATCGACACCTGAATTTCATAAAACAAACTCCTCGTTCTAAAGTATTAATTTATGGTGCTGGAGTTATGGGTAGGCAACTTGCAGCTGCGTTAATAAATAGTCATGAAATGCATGTCGTTGGTTTCTTGGATGATGACGAGCAGTTGCAAGGTCATACAATCAATGGAAAGCAAGTTTACGACCCACACAATCTTTCTGATTTGATTGTTAATTTTGGTGTAGATGATGTACTGCTAGCCATGCCAAGATTGTCTCGCCATCGAAGAAATGAGATTCTTAATCAAATTTGCAGTAGTCATGTTGCAGTTAGAACTCTGCCAAGTCTTACAGATTTAGCTAGGGGTAGGGTGAGCGTATCTGATCTGCGTGAGTTGGATATAGATGATTTGCTTGGCCGAGAACCTGTACCGCCGAACCAACTTTTACTCTCAAAAAATATAGTTGATAAGGTTGTGCTTGTCACGGGCGCAGGAGGGTCAATTGGTAGTGAGCTTTGTCGTCAAATAATGGCAATTAGACCAGCTAAGCTATTATTGATTGAGCAGAGCGAATTTGCTTTATATAGAATCAACCAGGAGCTACAGGAGCAATCTAAGAGAGGTAAAACCATTGTGGTGCCTTTGCTTGCATCGGTGCAAGATTACGATCGAATTTCTGAAATTATGGCTACTTGGCGACCCGAAACTGTTTATCATGCAGCCGCTTATAAGCATGTACCTTTGGTAGAGCACAATCCAGCAGCAGGTCTTAAAAATAATGTTCTTGGTACTTTTTATACGGCAAAGGCAGCCTTGGAAAACGGTGTTGTTGACTTTGTGCTGATTAGCACCGATAAGGCTGTTAGACCAACCAATGTAATGGGTGCAAGTAAACGTTTGGCTGAAATGGTCCTTCAGGCTTTAGCGGAAACTAGTTCGAGTATTAAATTTAGCATAGTCAGATTTGGCAATGTTTTAGGTTCATCAGGTTCTGTTGTGCCAAGATTTAGAAAACAGATTCATGAGGGTGGGCCAGTAACTGTGACCGACCCTGAGATTACTCGTTTTTTTATGACAATTCCCGAGGCTGCTCAATTAGTGATTCAAGCTGGCTCTATGGCAAATGGTGGTGATGTTTTTGTTTTAGATATGGGTCAACCAGTCAAGATTGTAGATTTGGCTAAACGCATGATTGAATTATCGGGGTTGTCTTTAAAAAATGAAGCAAACCCAAATGGCGATATTGAGATTCAGTTCACAGGTTTACGCCCTGGTGAAAAACTCTATGAAGAACTTCTAATTGGCGAGAATCCGGAGGTAACAGTTCATGCCAGAATTATGAAGGCTCACGAAAAATTTCTTCCTTGGTCTGAACTAGAGGGGCAATTAAAATTCTTAAAGAGTGCAATAGATTCAAATGATGTCAAAGTTATAAGATTGCTGATTCAGCAATTGGTTTCAGGATATAGCCCAATTAATGACATAGTTGATTGGGTTTATCTTGAGCAAGATTTCTCATCAACTAAGAATTAAGTACCAATCAAAGATTCCTCAGTGAGGTAAAGTTAGAGAGATTTCTATTAAAGATGAATCTTCAATTTGTATAAGTTTTATTTACTTAAGTAATTAAATATGATTCTAGTAACAGGTGGTGCTGGTTTTATTGGTGGGAACTATGTATTGGATTGGTTAGCCAATCCTTTGGCTGATGGTGTGGTTAATTTGGATAAATTAACCTATGCGGGTAATTTAACTACTCTAAAATCCTTATCTGCCGACGCTCGCCATATCTTTGTTCAAGGTGATATTGGTGATTATGACTTAGTGCTTTCGCTACTTAAAAAGTATGCTGTGCGCGCAGTAATTAATTTTGCTGCTGAGTCCCACGTTGATCGCTCGATTC
>JACCDS011431752.1_pt1 | contig 48751 bp, 48 predicted proteins | sample 7446441 | NCBI WGS metagenome assembly JACCDS01 (sample SAMN15323445, study PRJNA562643) | freshwater metagenome | isolation source: river surface water | place: USA:Blue River Watershed | collected 2017-08-17 | reverse complement strand
ATCGCAGACAGTTACCAGTGGATGCTAGTTTCAAGGGTGCCAAAGTCGATTTACCGGCCAATCAAATCCTGGTTTTGGAGCAAACCGAGACTGGCATCTTTAGCTTTAGCTCAGAAACAAAAGACTCATAGGCAGACCCCAAAAGGATTTACAATACGCTTCCAAGATGAGCAAAACCCCTAGCCAACTACAACTCAACGACAACGGTGAGCTGATTCATTTGTTGACGCTAGAAGGTCTTCCCAAAGAACATATCCTCAAGATCCTCGATACTGCCAGCCAATTTGTGGCGGTGAATGAGTCTGACCGAGAAATCAAGAAAGTCCCATTGCTGAGGGGAAAGAATGTTTTCAACCTGTTCTTTGAAAACTCTACTAGAACGAGAACTACTTTTGAAATTGCTGCTAAGCGACTTTCAGCGGATGTGATTAATTTAGATATTCAAACCTCATCCACAGCCAAAGGTGAAACAGTTCTAGATACGATTGATAACCTGGTGGCGATGCAAGCTGACATATTTACTGTCAGACATAGCCGCTCGGGGGCGGCTGCAGAAATCGCAGCGCACGTGCCAAAGCATGTTCATATCATTAATGCCGGCGATGGTACGAATCAGCATCCCACACAGGGGTTACTCGACATGTACACTATGCGCCACTACAAGCAAGATTTCAAGAAAATCAAAGTAGCGATTATTGGCGATATTGTGCATAGTCGCGTCGCTAAATCTAATATTGCAGCTCTAAAAACATTGGGCTGCCAAGATATTAGAGCCATTGGCCCTGAAAGTCTGCTACCCAAAGATTTGAATGTGATGGGTGTCAAAATCTATAACAATATTGAAGAGGGTCTTCAGGGTGTCGATGTCATCATGACTCTGCGAATTCAAAAAGAAAGAATGGAGGCCCATCAGATTCCACAGGGCGATGAGTTCTTTAAACAATGGGGCTTAACCAAAGAAAGGCTCCAGTTAGCCAAACCTGATGCCATTGTGATGCACCCTGGCCCCATGAATCGTGAAGTAGAAATTGCTAGCGATGTTGCTGATGGCAAGCAAGCGGTCATTCTCAAACAGGTCACCTTCGGAATTGCAGTGAGAATGGCGGTCATGTCAATTATTGCCGCTTACTAAAACTTCTATTTGTATATGCGCACATAGATTTAATCAATAGCTTGCAAGTATTTTTTGGGTGTAAAAGTGCTGATTTTTTTTGGTGATTTTTAAGAAAAATTAATACCCATCAATATTAATCATACACAGATTATTTATATGCCTGATTTTGGTTTATTTATTCAATTAACCAATAGCTCAGAAGTGAGTAACACAGGGTAAATTAGCCCTGATACTGCTAAGAAATTAAAAGCACCCTTACTTATAGGGTTTTCTTTCCTCATTTTCTAATTTGTGATTTGAAAATGCGAGTACAGTTATTGTTGAACCTTAACAAGGAATTAGTATACAATTTCGTTTTTTTAAAGATTCGCATTAATGTTGTAAAATATAGAAGAAAAATTAGATTGTTAGCATGTTTTGGTATCTAATTCAGACGAAACCTCGCTCAGAAAATTTAGCTCTAAAAAACCTATCTAATCAAGGGTACAAGTGTTATTTACCTATGCTGAGGATTGAGAAAGTAATTAACAAGCAAATTGAGATTAAAAAAGTACCTCTGTTTCCTCGTTATTTATTTATTAATTTAGATTCAAATTTTGAATCAAAGAGTTGGGCTCCAATACGATCTACGAGGGGTGTATCTAATCTAGTTCGTTATGGTCAAACCCCTGCAAAAATTCATGATGAGCTTGTTGAGCATATTTACTCGAGAGAACATTTGTCTGAATCTGAGATTCAACCCCTGTTCCAACAAGGGCAAAGTTTGAAAATCATCAAAGGGCCATTTTCCGGTTTTGACTCTATTTATCAGGGTATGGATTCTGAAATGCGTGTGATGGTCCTCCTCGAATTTATGAGAAAACCTTTGTTTATTAAACTTGAGTTAGATCAACTTAAATTGAGTAATTAAATGTAGTAGGTTACATGCCCGCGCTCGCACCGAAAAATCATCTATCTCTTGTAAGTTTTGGAGTCGGGTATGGGATGAGTTTGTATCCTACTAATATAGATCTTCTTGTCGGTAGTTTGATCCCGTTTCGGGCCACTACACTCATATCCTAACCCTTCTTGGTTGGGCTTTGTCCATGCTGTACGCGGTTCTTCGATTCTGCGTATGCTTTAAGTCCTAGCAGGCCAGCCATAAGGCGCCTACTTATCTGCCCAGTTCCACCCTTTTCCGCTCTCTGTTCTGAAAAGATATCCGAGAACTTCGCAAGCCGAGCTCACGCAGAAAGCTTTTCATGACAAGCTTTTGCTGTCGAAGTGCTGTATCGGGTTTGACGCATGGAAACCTAGCGCCAAGCCCCATGAGACCGCATCATCACCGTGCGGATCGAGCTCGAAGAGTTGATTACCATCTATGGTGACTTGATCGTCATTGCCCATGACGAGCCCAGTTGGGGCGTGGGTGGTGAATCGTCGCCTGGGATTCCGAAGTCAGAATCGCCATGCTCTTCGAGGCGGTTCATTTCACAGAGGGTCAGTCAAATGTGATGGTGCAGCGCTGTCGCGATGGCAGGATCATTTGTCCGCATACCGTGATATCAGGTAGTGAAGCACAGTAGGTGGTTTTTGACAACTTGCCAGGCAGCCCGATGGAGGTCGGCTTGTTGGTCGAGTGGGATGCTCGACAAGCCTTGTCCGATGTTGGTCTCGACGGGTCGGATGCCACCCGCGAGCTGTGTAGCCTGCTCGATGCCTTCGACCAGGTCAGGAAAACCGCTAGCTCACCCTGGTTAAGATGCTGGTCATGTGTCTGGTGCTAGCCCTGTTGGTCAGCACCATCGTCAAAATCAAACTGCTCTGAGGCCCGCAATGAACCCGATCTTCACCACATTGCCCCCGGTCTCTTTGAAGCAGGTGCTAAGCTGATCGATTGTCTGATTCTCGATCCAGCGAGGTTGGATAATGGCCTGATCGAACTGCTGCGAACACAAGAGTCATTATCAAACTGCGCAGAAGCGTTTGTTTAAGACTGGAGAGCGTGTGCGCCTTACCGAAGTGCCATTTGCCGGCATCGAGGGTATCTAGCAAATGGCTGACGGTGAAAGTCGGGTGACGGTGCTGATCGAGATTCTGGGTAAGCCTGTCGCTGTTCGCGTGACGCCGGCCAGTTTGCGTAAGGCGAGTTGATAAACCTGCGTTGGTTATTGGCTATTTGGCAAAAAAACCTTTCTCAAAGTCATGACGTGTGGCATAATTGGGCTAGTTTGTTGAACTAGAGTTAGTCTCTTTTGCTGTACTCTATTCTTCCGGGCTACTGTTATTTTCCTCTGAGCGCTTGCTGATCGTGAAACGGCACAGCGGTAGCATGTCAAAATCACCTCAAGCCTAGTCTCCCCGCTAGAGAAATTAGCTAGTTTTCAAAAGGAAATCCAGTCCCAGCTCTTCCGTCGTTTACATCAGATACCCTAGGTGAGTCAGTGCGCTCTAATAAAGAATCTGGGGATGGGGCTTGGCACGATCAACTTCTGCTTCCAGCCCCTGGTTGAAAATGGTTTGGTCAAGATGTAAAACTTCAGTCAGATTAAGATCTAGCTGGGATTTGCCTATTTGTTCTCGCCAGCTAGGGCGCCTGAGAAATCGAAGTTGACGACGGAATTTCTGAAGCTGAAAGTGGCAGAGTATGAAACGTTTCAAGCAGAGATCGATATGTTGATATCCGAGCTTTTAAGTGCTGAATGCAAAGCAGAAGGAGAAGGACGCTGGGATCGATGAGCGTCCTACTTACTGGCGGGGCTGGATACATCGGCAGCCATACTGCGGTCGTGCTCTCGCATTTAGGTCATCAAATCGTTCTATATGACAACTTGTCAAATAGCAGTGACACTGTACTCGAAAAGCTTGGGCAGCTCACAGGTCAGGGAATTCCTTTTGTCAAAGGGGATGTGCGCGATACCGAGTTGCTCAAGTCCACGCTCGTCGATCACCGCATTGATGCAGTCATTCACTTTGCAGGGTTGAAGGCTGTGGGCAAATCGGTGGAGAGGCCAGTCGAGTACTACGCTAACAATGTGCAAGGCACCATTAGTCTGCTGCAGGCCATGCAATCGGTGCAGATCAAGACGCTCGTATTCAGTAGTAGCGCTACGGTGTATGGCGTACCCAAGTACCTACCCTTGGATGAAAACCATCCCACTAGTACCATCAACCCGTACGGCCGAAGCAAACTGCACATTGAAGAGATGCTGAATGACGTTGTGGCGTCAGCCCCTTACTGGCGAATCGCATGCCTGCGCTATTTTAATCCGGTGGGTGCACACGAAAGCGGTCTGATTGGAGAGAACCCCAACGGGACGCCCAACAACCTAATGCCCTGCATCGCTAAGGTGGCCGTAGGTCAGCAGCCATGTTTGCATGTCTTCGGTGGTGATTACCCCACACAGGATGGTACGGGGGTCAGGGATTACATCCATGTCATGGACCTGGCCGAGGGGCATGCAGCCGCATTGAATTTCCTGTCTCAAACTACCGGTTGGCATGCCATCAACCTGGGGACAGGGAAGGGTTTCAGTGTGCTAGAGATGGTCCAAGCGTTTGAAAAAGCATCGGTTCGCGAAGTACCTTACAAGATAGTTACCCGCCGTGAGGGTGATGTGGCAGCATGCTATGCGGATCCAAAGAAGGCCAGCGAACTATTGAACTGGAGCGCCACGCGCAACTTGGACGACATGTGTGCCAGCACATGGCGTTTCCAGCAGTTTCAAGGGTTTAGTGTTACGTCATGACCAGTGAAACCAAGGTGCACCGCCCCTGGGGCTGGTACGACAGTATCGACGAAGGTGGGCGCTTCAAAGTCGAGCGGATCCAGGTCAACCTCGGCTCCAGCTTGAGCCTTCAAAAGCACTACTATCGCGCCGAGCATTGGGGAGTCGTGAGCGGTACAGCCGAAATCACCAACGGCGAAAAGGTGCTGCTGTTGACGGAAAGCCAGTCTACATACATCTCGCTGGGTGTGGTGCACAGTCTAGCCAACCCGGGATCCATTCCACTCGAAATCATCGAAGTCCAGTCCGGTAGTTACTTGGGTGAAGACGACGTCGTCCGGTTTGAAGATACCTACGGCAGAGCTAAAGTATGAGCGTTCATCCCAAAATCTACGTCGCCGGCCACCGTGGCATGGTGGGTTTAGCCATCGTGCGCCAGTTGCTGACCCAAGGGCATCCGGCCGATCGTATCGTCACTCGTAGCCATGCGGAATTGGAGCTTACCGACCAGGCCGCCGTCCGCACTTTTTTTACCGAAGAAAGGCCCGATCAGGTTTATCTGGCCGCCGCTAAGGTGGGCGGTATCTACGCCAATAATACCTATCCAGCTGAGTTCATCCATCAAAACTTGATGATCCAGGCAAACGTCATCGACGCAGCCTTTCGCAATGGTGTCAAGAAGCTGCTGTTCCTGGGCTCAAGTTGCATCTACCCCAAAGTGGCCCCTCAGCCTATGCGCGAGGATGCTCTGCTTACCGGTAATTTGGAGCCTACCAACGAGCCTTACGCCATTGCCAAAATCGCCGGCATCAAACTGTGCGAAAGCTATAACCGTCAGTATGGCGAATGCCACGGGGTGGACTATCGTAGCGTCATGCCCACCAACCTGTACGGCCCTGGCGATAACTACCACCCAGAAAACTCCCACGTCATACCGGCGCTCATCCGTCGCTTCCACGAAGCCAAGGTCAGCCACGCCCCCGGCGTAACGATCTGGGGCACGGGCACACCTAAGCGTGAGTTTTTGTATGTAGACGACATGGCTGCTGCCAGTGTGCACGTGATGAATCTCTCTAAGGCCACTTACGAGCAGCACACCCAGCCCATGCTCGGCCACATCAACGTGGGTTGCGGGTACGACATCACCATCCAGGCGCTGGCCGAAACGATTGCCAACATCATTGGCTATGCGGGCGATATCACCTTCGATCCTGCCAAGCCCGACGGCGCCCCGCGCAAACTCATGGATAGCACCCGGATCAACTCGCTGGGCTGGCAAGCCAAGGTGGGTTTGGAGGTAGGCTTGGCTAAAGCCTACGAAGACTTTCTAAAGAACTACACTGCGCAGTCATGAAGGAGCACAGAATGACAGAGCAACCGAAAGTTGCCCTCATAACGGGCGTAACAGGCCAGGATGGCGCCTACCTCGCCGAATTTCTGCTGGGCAAGGGCTACATCGTCCACGGCATCAAGCGCCGCACCAGCCTGTTCAACACCGACCGCATCGACCATCTTTACCGCGACCGGCACGAAAAGGATGTCCGATTCTTTCTGCACCACGGGGACCTGACGGACTCCTCTAGCCTCATCCGCATCATTCAGCAGACGCAACCTGACGAGATCTACAACCTTGCCGCGCAAAGTCACGTGGCTGTGAGTTTCGAAGAACCTGAATATACCGCCAACTCCGACGCCCTGGGTGCGCTGCGCATTCTGGAGGCCATCCGTATCCTGGGTCTGGAAAAGAAAACCCGCTTCTACCAGGCCAGCACCAGCGAACTCTACGGCATGGTGCATGAAATCCCCCAGAAGGAAACTACCCCGTTCTACCCGCGCAGCCCCTACGCGGTGGCCAAGCTCTACGCCTACTGGATCACCGTCAACTACCGCGAGGCTTATGGCATTTACGCTTGTAACGGCATACTCTTCAACCACGAAAGCCCGATTCGCGGGGAAACCTTCGTCACTCGCAAGATCACCCGCGCGTTGGCACGAATCAAGCTAGGCCTGCAAGACTGCCTGTTCTTGGGCAACATGGACGCTAAGCGGGACTGGGGTCATGCTAAGGACTACGTAGAAATGCAGTGGCTTATGCTGCAGCAGGCGCAACCCGAGGACTTTGTCATCGCCACCGGCGTGCAATATAGCGTGCGCGACTTCGTCAACGCCGCTGCCAAGGAGTTGGGCATAGACATCCGGTGGTCAGGTCAAGGAGAGACGGAAAAAGGTTACTGGAACACCCTCGAAGGGGAAAAGCTTGTTATAGCCGTGGACCCGCGCTACTTCCGCCCCAGTGAAGTCGAAACCCTCTTGGGAGATCCGGCGAAGGCTAAGTCCAAGCTGGGCTGGACGCCGAAGACCACATTCAAAGAGCTCGTGGCCGAAATGGTGCGCGAAGACCTTAAATCTGCCGAGCGGGACGAGCTTATCAAGCACCACGGCTACAAGGTCTTAAGTTACCACGAATGAGCCTAGCAGGCGTACTCTAATCGCACTGATTGTTTATGCAACAACAGTCAACACACTCAATATTTAGATTGTTTTTCCGCTTATGGCGTCAGGTTTCCATGCGCCGTAAGATTCAATTAGGCCTTTTATTCTTGCTCATGATCGCTGCGTCGATAGCTGAGTTAATCAGTATTGGTGCCGTTCTTCCGTTCTTGGGGGCGTTAACTTCACCAGATACTGTATTCGGTCATCCAGTTGCACAGCCGCTGGTTAATGCATTAGGGTTAACGACGCCAGAGCAACTATTGGCTCCGCTGACTATCTTCTTTGGCTTGGCAGCTCTAGTCGCTGGCGGGGTGCGTCTTTTATTGAGTTGGGCTCAGACACGTCTGAGTTATGCAATGGGTGCTGACTTTAGTTTTGGCATTTACAAGCGCACGCTCTATCAGCCCTATATGGTGCACCTCAGGCGTAACAGTAGCCAAGTCATCGCCGGGGTTGCGAATAAAGCTGATGGTGTCATCTACAATACGGTAATTCCCATTCTTGTCATCATCAGTTCAGGTGTGATGATGATCACTATATTGTTTGCCTTATTGGCGATTCAGCCGAAAGTCACTGCCGCTGCAATCGTTAGCTTGGGAAGTATCTATGGCTTGGTGATTATTTTTTCTCGCCGCCGGATGTTGAAAAACAGCCAGTTGATCAGTGAACAGCAAAATCGAGTCATCAAAGTATTGCAAGAGGCATTAGGCGGAATTAGAGATGTAATTATTGATGGTAGCCAAGACTTCTATTGCCAAATCTACCGGGATGCGGACTGGCGGCTTCGACGGGCACAATCAAACATCGCCATTGTTTCCGTCAGTCCACGATATGTCGTAGAGGCGCTTGGTATGGCGTTGATTGCTGCCATTGCTTATCTTCTTGTTGAACATTCAGGTGGTATAGACTTGGCTGTTCCGATGATTGGAGCGCTTGCATTGGCGGCGCAACGTATGCTGCCGCTTCTTCAACAATCCTATGCAAGTTGGACAAGCATTCGCGGCGGGCGGGCGTCATTAAATGATGCATTAGATTTCCTTGAACAGCCGTCGCCAGAGTATGTTAACGCACCGTCTTCGGGTCCACTGCTGTTTCAACAGGAAATAATATTTTCCCAGGTTGGTCTTCGTTATACAGAAGACAGTCCTTTGGTTATTAGGCAATTGAATCTTAAAATTCCAAAGCGCGGGCGAATTGGCATTATTGGCGCCACGGGTAGTGGGAAAAGCACCTTACTTGATATCGCCATGGGCTTGCTTATTCCAACACAAGGGGAAATGAAAGTTGATGGGCTTACAATAGGCGTAAAAGAGCACCGGGCGTGGCAAAGCCATATTGCTCATGTTCCGCAATCGATATTTTTAGCAGACGCATCTATTGCGGAAAACATCGCATTTGGTATTCCCGTAAATCAAATTGACTTCGCACGAGTTGAGCGAGCCGCTCGGAGTGCGCAAATCGCCAGTACCATCGAAGCATGGACCGATAAGTACGATACAGTTGTTGGAGAGCGCGGTGTGCGGCTTTCAGGGGGGCAGCGTCAACGAATAGGAATTGCGCGCGCACTTTATAAACAAGCTGATCTCATTATTTTTGATGAGGCGACTAGCGCCCTGGACGGAGAGACTGAGCGTGCTGTAATGGATTCAATTAAAGATCTAAACAGTGATTTAACTATGATGATAGTTGCGCATCGCTTAACGACTCTTCGGGATTGCACACAGATTATTGAATTAAAGAATGGCATGGTAAGTCGAGTGGGTACCTACGAAGAAATAATTGGATCGACTAAGCCAGATTGATTGGAATTTAAAATGAAAGCAGTCATCCTCGCCGGCGGGCTCGGAACGCGAATTTCTGAGGAAACTCACCTAAAGCCGAAGCCAATGATTGAAATAGGCGGTAAACCTATTCTCTGGCACATCATGAAAATTTATTCTCATTATGGTGTGAATGACTTTGTTATCTGCTGTGGCTACAAGGGCTACGTCATCAAAGAATATTTCGCGAATTACTTTTTGCACATGTCTGACATCACATTCGACATGCGCAATAATAGTATGCAGGTGCTGCAGCAGAGCGCAGAGCCTTGGCGTGTCACCTTGATCGATACCGGCGAAGAGACCATGACTGGTGGTCGTTTGCGACGGGTCGCGCCTTACATCAAAGACGAAGATGCTTTTTGCTTCACCTATGGTGATGGAGTCAGCAATGTCAATATTGCTGAGCTCATTGCTTTTCATAAGGCGCATCAGGTGAAGGCAACACTCACAGCCACCTCGCCGCCGGGGCGCTTCGGTGCTCTAGACATACAGGGTGGCAAGGTGCGCACCTTCAAGGAGAAGCCCAAGGGTGATGGCGGCATGATCAATGGTGGCTTCTTCGTGCTGTCGCCATCGGTCTTGGATTTGCTGGATGGTGACGCTTGCGTTTGGGAACGGGTGCCACTCGAGACTCTGGCCGATCGTGGGGAGCTGGCGGCTTATCAGCATCATGGCTTCTGGCAAGCGATGGATACGCTGAGCGACAAAACTCACCTGGAAGAGTTGTGGCAGTCCGGTCGCGCGCCGTGGAAGGTTTGGGCGTGAACCCGGATTTTTGGCGCGGCAAACGCGTCTTCCTGACTGGCCATACCGGGTTCAAGGGCGGCTGGCTGAGCCTCTGGCTGCAACAGTTGGGCGCGAATGTGACAGGCTATGCCTTGCCACCCTCAACGCAGCCTAATCTGTTTGAGATCGCTCATGTGGGCCGTGGCATGCGCTCGATCATCGGCGACATTCGTGATGGCGCGAAACTGCTGGCGGCCGTGCATGAGGTCGCGCCGGATGTCGTGATCCACATGGCGGCGCAGCCACTGGTTCGACACTCCTATTTAGATCCCGTGGAAACGTATTCCACCAATGTCATGGGCTCGGTCCATCTGCTAGAGGCGGTGCGTGAATGCTCGTCGGTCAAGGCTGTCGTTGTGGTGACCAGCGATAAGTGCTACGAAAATCGTGAATGGTTGTGGGGTTATCGGGAAAATGAGCCTATGGGGGGGCATGACCCCTATAGCAGCAGCAAGGGCTGCAGCGAGCTGGTGGCCGCCTCCTATCGCTCATCCTATTTTTCCCCGAATGACCATGCTCAGCACGGTGTGGGCCTAGCGACCGTTCGTGCCGGTAATGTCATCGGTGGTGGTGACTGGTCGGTTGATCGTCTTGTGCCCGATCTGCTGCATGCGCACGCTGAAGGTCGGGAGGTGACCATCCGGAATCCTGCTGCCATCCGGCCTTGGCAATTCGTTCTCGAACCGCTTAGCGGTTACTTGACCCTCGCAGAGCGGTTGTATGTGGACGGTGCCGCCTATGCGGAGGCTTGGAATTTCGGTCCGCGAGAGGATGATGCGCTACCGGTCGAGGTTCTGATCAAACGGCTGTCTACTCGCCTTGAGGGTGGTATCCGCTATCGCATTAGTTCAGACCCGGTTCTGCATGAGGCTGTGCTACTAAAGCTCGATTGTTCGAAGGCGGCGGCTCGATTGGCCTGGCGCCCCAGGACTTCTATTAACGACACATTGCAACTAATTTCCGATTGGCAAAATAGTTTGCTTTCCGGCCGGGACATGCATGTCGTGTCGCTCGCACAGATCAACGTATTCCAGTCAATAAACCAAGAGATTTAGAATCGATGAGCGCTTGTTTTGAAATAAAAAAATGTGAGGTCTGCGGATCGAATGACCTCACGCCGGTACTGGACTTAGGTAAACATCCGATGTGCGATGACCTGATTCCGATCGGTAATGCAGCTAAGTGCCCAACCTTCCCGATCGATATCCTGTATTGCAGGCATTGCGATACAGCGCACCAGCGTTACCAAGTTCCCAAGGTACAACTGTTCCCGCAGACCTACCACTACCGTTCGCGGTTTACGGCCGATGTTCTGTCTGGTATGGCGGCGCTTGCTGATGCGGTCGAAGCCAAGCTGGGCTCAATGAAGGGCTTTACTGTGCTGGATGTAGGGTGTAATGACGGCAGCCTGCTGGACAAGTTCTCGGCCAAGGGTGCCATCACGATCGGTGTTGAGCCAACCGGGGCTTATGCGGATGCGGAAGGTCGTGAGCACTTGATCTTCAACGACTTTTTCTCCGTATCGACAGCCCGGAAGATTCTTGAGAAATATCCTCGTGTCGACATCATTACCTTCACCAATGTTTTTGCGCACATTGAGGATTTGCCGGCTTTGCTGGAGGCTTTGTCGGCTCTAATGAACGAGAACACTATTCTCGTGGTAGAAAACCACTATCTCGGAGCGGTGCTCGATCGCAATCAGTTTGACACCTTCTATCACGAGCACCCGAGAACCTACAGCCTGCATTCCTTTGTACATATCGCCCGAGCCCTGGGGCGCGAAGTCACCGCTGTTGAGTTCCCCCAGCGTTACGGCGGGAATGTGCGCGTCATTATTGGCAAGTCCGGGACGGCCGAGCCACAAGCCGCTTCGCTAATCCAGTCGACCTTGGAGCGGGAAGCCGGCTACTTTGATCGGTTTGCCCATATGCGTTCGTTCATTGCTTCCTGGAAGCAGAAAAAGAAAGACGAGATTCAGGCCCTGGTGAAAATGTATGGAAAACTCTCGGCGAAAGCATTTCCGGGCCGCGCTGCCATTCTGGTGGCTTCGCTCGAGCTATCAGATCAGGAGGTGGAGTGCGTCTACGAAAAGCCGGGCTCACTGAAGATTGGCCACTATTTGCCGGGTACCCGAATCCCTATTCGATCTGATGATGAGCTCTTTGCTCGCATGGATCAAACGAAAGTGCTGCTGAACCTTGCCTGGCATATTTCTGCTGAAATCAAAGCCTATCTGCGCAAGCAGGGCTTTCGGGGAGAAATAGTCAATATCCTCTGATATTGACGATTGATCTGTCAAAGCTTGAGCATAATAGATCCGCGCTAGGAATCAAAATGTTCACCATTGTAGGCGCCGGGTTTGGCCTTTATGGCTATTTGCCAGCTATCATCAATGTTGCGCGGGAAAAGGTAATCCTTGCGGATCAATACCGACCGAGCATCGAGTCCAGGCCGGAGCTAGTAGGATATATGGATAGCATTGAATGGCTACCCTCCATCAGGGCGGCATTGGAGTGCGCTTCCGGTGCTGTCATTGCGATTCCTCCACAAGCGCAAGAACAGCTTGTGGACCAAGCCCTCTCCATCGAGAGGTTTGAGAGCTTGATTATCGAAAAGCCCGTAGCCCCCTCTCCTGGCGAGGCTTTCAGGCTGACGGAGGCCTTGGAAAAAAAATCAAAGCACTTTCGGGTTGGCTACACTTTTTTGTACACTAACTGGTATGGGGAGTTAATGAGAACACTCCAGCTTCCTGCTGTCGGGCTCCGCATGACATGGTCATTCAAGGCAGACCATTTTTCTCGCAACAAAGAAACCTGGAAGCGATATCACTCATTGGGCGGAGGGGTGTTGCGGTTCTATGGCATTCATGTGATTGCCACGCTGGCTTCGTTGGGGTATCGGGAGGCGGTCGGCAGTATGCTCGAGGAGGTATTGCCGGACCAGCCTGCCCTCTGGTCGGCGCAATTCATCGGTGTAGGCGTACCCCGCTGCGAGGTCCATGTTTCTGCAAATGCTGACCAGAACATATTTCGTATCGAAGCACTCCAGTTAGATGGAGGCATCAAGGTAATCCATGCCGGAGCCTCGCCATTTGCAGTGCCAAACCCTGCGGGAGGTCAAGATGGACGGGTTCCGGTGCTTGAGCGTTTGATTCGCTCGCTGGAGCAAGATGATGGGCAATATATAAAGCTGTACCATTCGGTAAATGATCTCTGGGAAAGCACAGAGCATGCACTTGTATAATGATATTCGTTAAACCGCCACCGAAGTAATGGAACTCGAATTACATGAATTCTGAAAATCATCAGCCATCGAATCGCGCTTTTGGGGTGTTGATGGCGAGTGCCTTTGCACTTTTTTCTGCATATGCTGCTTGTTGCAGCGGCAGCGGGGTTGCGATTATTGGCTGTATGCTGGCGGCTATCGTGATAGGGCTGGTGACGCTCATAAAGCCAACCGTGCTGACTCCTTTCAACAAGGCATGGATGCGACTGGGCGATTTGATGGGGCGGGTGGTGAGCCCCCTGGTGCTAGGAAGCATTTTCTTTGTTTTGATTACCCCGATTGCTTTGGCCACCCGTTTCCTGGGGGGGCGTGATGAGCTGCGACTTAGGCGAAGGAATGTTACCTCTTATTGGCTTGACCGGGACCCTCCGGGACCTACTGGTGCTTCGTTTAAGAATCAATTCTGAGGACTTATGAATTTCATCAAAGAGCTCTGGTCTTTTTTGCGTGCTCGCAAAAAACTTTGGTTGGCACCAATCATCTTTGTTATCGTGATTTTGGGAGCGCTGCTTGTAGCCGCACAGGGTTCAGTGATGGCGCCGTTTATCTACACACTGTTCTAATCAGATGATGATTCTGGGGTTATCCGCCTACTATCACGACTCTGCGGCCTGCTTGGTCATCGATGGTGAGATTACGGCCGCCGCACAGGAGGAGCGCTTCACCCGTCGAAAGCACGATGCAGCCTTTCCGGTGCATGCTATTAAGTACTGCTTGCAGGATGCCGGTATTGGTGCTGCCGATCTTGACTATGTGGTCTTCTACGACAAGCCATTTCTGAAGTTCGAGCGACTGTTCGAAACCTACCTGGCTTTTGCCCCCAGGGGCTTCAAGAGTTTCGCTACGTCGCTACCGGTATGGTTGAAAGAGAAGCTCTTTCAGAAGTCCATGATCACGGATGCGCTCCAGGAGTCCTTGGACCCAAACATCGACTGGGTATCGAAGCTATTGTTTTCTGAGCACCATCTGAGTCATGCCGCATCCGCCTTTTTCCCGTCACCATTTGAAGAAGCGGCGGTGCTGACCATGGACGGCGTGGGTGAATGGACGACCACTTCACTGGCTATTGGTTCGGGCAATGCGCTCTCGGTGCATAAGGAAATCCATTTCCCGCATTCGCTGGGGTTGCTGTATTCGGCCTTTACTTATTACACTGGGTTTAAGGTGAACTCGGGGGAGTACAAGGTGATGGGCCTGGCACCCTATGGTGAGCCCAAGTACGCCCAGTTAATCAAAGAGCACCTCATTGATATCAAGGAAGATGGTTCATTCCATATGGACATGAGCTACTTTAATTACTGCGCCGGGTTGACGATGACAAACTACAAGTTTGCGGATCTGTTTGGTGGGCCGGCTCGACTAGCGGAAAGCACCTTAACTCAGCGTGAAATGGATTTGGCGGCCTCCGTTCAGGCGGTGGCAGAGGAGGTGGTGGTCAAGCTTGCTAAGGGCATACGCAAGTCCACAGGTCAGAAAAATCTGTGCTTGGCAGGTGGCGTTGCGCTTAACTGTGTGGCCAATGGCAAGCTTTTACGTGAAGGGGTTTTTGAAAACCTCTGGATTCAGCCGGCCTCGGGCGATGCAGGGGGTGCCATTGGGGCTGCACTCGGCGCCTATCATTTGATGCTCAATCAGCCGCGTTCCGTTAAGGCGGGTGATGCCATGAGGGGTGCGTATTTGGGCCCGTTGTACGAGCAGCAGGATATTGAGCAGCGTCTTAAGGCGGCCGGAGCTGTATTCACGGTTGTTAGCGAAGCGCAAATGATCACTGAAACGGCCAGCGCGCTGGCTGACGGCAAAGCTGTCGGGTGGCACCAGGGGCGCATGGAATTCGGTCCTCGAGCTCTCGGAGGGCGTTCCATCATTGCTGACCCACGTTCGCCAACGGTACAGAAGCAGTTGAATTTGAAGGTCAAGTACCGCGAATCGTTTCGCCCGTTTGCACCCAGTGTGTTGCGTGAGCACCTGAGTGAATGGTTTGACATGGATGACGACAGTCCCTATATGCTCCTGGTTGCTGACGTGCACAAGAGTAAGCAGATTGCGATGACCGAGGCACAGAAAGAGCTTTTTGGGATCGAAAAACTAAATGTGCCAAGATCAGAAATCCCCGCGATCACCCATGTGGACTACTCGGCCCGAATTCAGACGGTCCACCTAGAAACCAATCCCAAGTACCACCAGCTTATTACGAAGTTCTATGAGTTAACGGGCTGTCCGGTGATTGTGAACACTAGCTTCAATGTACGCGGCGAGCCAATCGTCAATACGCCCGAAGATGCTTTCCATTGCCTGATGGGCACAGGGATCGAGTTTTTGGCTGTTGGGAACTGTATTCTGCGCAAGGAAGATCAGGATCCAGCGTTGGCGATGGATTATAAAAATGCGTACGAGTTGGACTGAGAAAATAGTATCAGGACTGGTTGTTGTGGTCGTCACTGCAGCACTGCTTGCGGGCATCGATTATTTGGCCGGACGCAAGCTAATTACCCTAGTGAATGCTCAAAAAAGTACCCGGAACTCTGAGCAGAAGTACAGAATCGCTGATCCGGTTTTCCATCATGCGCTAGCTCCTTCGTTCAAAGGCCAGGGTTCATGGGCGGATTATACCTATGCCATCTGTACCGACTCGTTTGGCTTCAAGATTAGCTGTCTTCAGCCACCGAGTGATGAGAAGAAATTCGATATAGCGTTTATCGGAGATAGCTTTACCGAAGGCACCGGGTTGACTTACGAAGAATCATTTGTGGGGCAGATCGCCGCGAAAATCCGTCCGCTGAAAGTTGCCAATCTGGGGGTCGCCAGTTACTCACCGTCAATTTATCTGACCAAAGTGAAGAAGCTTCTTGATGATGGCTTTCTGTTCAAGGAGTTAGTCGTCTACGTCGACATCAGTGATATCCAGGACGAGGCGGTCAATTACCAGCTGGAAAATGGTGTCGTTCGTGACAAGCTTAGCGTAGAAAAAGATGTCCCTCCTCCTGTTGGTACGGTGCAGAAGATCAAAAAATGGGTCCGGGACAATCTTCCCTTGACTTATGTTGGATTCCATGCGCTTAATCACTGGAACGAAAAAGAGGTTCCCAAACCGAAACCAGCCGGCTATCTTGATCGAAATTTCCAGCGAGGCGGATGGACCTACAACCCAGAGATGAAGGGCTATGGTGACATGGGGGTCGATGGAGCCATCAAGCAAAGCGTCGAAATGATGACGCAGCTGTATGACTTGCTTGCCCAGAGGGGCATCAAATTATCTGTTGGTGTATACCCATGGCCAGTCCAGATTTTGTACGATAGCGAGAACTCTCGCCAGGTGCAGATCTGGAGAGATTTTTGCAAGTGGCGGTGCTCAAACTTCTACAACTCGTTCCCTATTTTTTTTGCAATGAAAATGAAATATGGTGCCGACGAAACCATTAAGAAGTTCTTTATTCCAGGTGATGTTCACCACACTCCTGAAGGTGCGAAACTAATTGCCGAAGACTATTTGAGATCGAGGTGTGCACAAATGACGGCTACTAGCAGGGTGAAAGGCGGTTCTAGTGCGCAGGACCAAGGCCGAACTTGTGATACTCTAGTTTTGATAGACTAAATCTTAATTTACTCCCATCGTAACGCAAAAAAGCGAGATGTAAAAAAGCCGATACCTGATGAATAGGAAATCGTCGTTATTCAATTAAGCGGATCACTGAAGATGGATAAAAACATAACAGCAATGGTGTTTACGTTCAATGAGGAGAGGCGTCTGCCTTTTGTCTATCAGAATTTGAAAGACTTCTGCGAAATAATCGTATTTGACGGTGGCAGCACTGATGGTACTGAAGAGTTTTGCAGAAAAAATAATATTAAATTCGTGCTTCGCCCATCCCACACAACAACTCATACGCAAGAGAATCGGCAAACCGAGGGGATGTGGCCTGAGATTCTGCGATTTGCCTACAGCAAATGTCCTACGGAATATGTACTCCATGTTTTTGGCGCACATTTCTTTCCTCCGGGACTGTTGAAAGAGTTCAGTCGTATAGCTTTCGAGAATCAGAAGACAGCAGTCTACTGCGACCTTGTCTCATGGCGCTACGGAAGTATAGTACATCAAGCATTTTTGAGGCGAGTTTCGTCAGTATGTGTTTTTTATAAGAAATCCATAGTTGATTTTGAGAAAACGAAAATTCACGACGAGCTGGCAATTTGCTTTGATAAAGATACCATGACTAGGTTACGGGCTATCAATGACAACTCGCTTTTCTTATTTCAAGATGAGACATATCTAAGCGCGTCAACAAAAAACCTCAAGTATGCGGAAATTGATGCAAGGCAACGTTTTGGGCGGGGGCAACGCTACGGTCTCATTAGGGGTGTTGCATTTGCGGTCTGGAAATTATTTTATAGCTACATACGCCTGGGGTCGTTTCGCTTTGGTTCAAAAGGGTTTGCCCATGCGCTAATTAATTTTCAATATGAACTCTCTATCGTGTTAATGGTATGGGAACTTAGTTATGGATTAGGCGGTGACGCTGCAATTGAAAAAAACGATCAATCGCGCAAGACACTGCTGCAAGAGTTTCGATAAGTCGCAGTCTTTCTGTGTCAGCGCGCTACTATGAAATGCAGGCCTCACTAATTGATATAATTGGAACAAAAAAGTGTCCTGCGAAAGCGACTGTATTAATGCCTCTCGAAAATATATCAAGCAAAAAAAATGACATGAGTTCTAATTTGAAAGAGATATACAACAGCGTGCCGTACCTTTCGATTAAGTTCGATACCTACTTCGCGGTATATGAAAAATTGCTGCAGAAGTATGTGGGTCGGGAGGTCACTATTGTGGAAGTTGGCATCTTCAATGGTGGCTCGCTGTTCATGTGGCGAAAATTCTTCGGGCCCAAGGCCAGGATTATTGGCATTGATTTGAATCCTGACGCTAGCGAATGGAAGAAGTTTGGATTTGAGATCTACATTGGAGATCAATCCTCAGATAAATTTTGGATCGACCTGTTTCAGAAGGTAGGTAAGGTCGATGTGCTAATCGATGATGGTGGACACACTAATCGACAACAGATCGTCACATGTCACCATGCAATACAAAATATCAATGAGGGGGGGGTATTGATTGTTGAGGATGTCCATACAAACTACCTCCGTGAATTTGGGGGTCCCTCCCGTTACTCATTCGTGAGCTTCGCGCACCGAATCGTTGATTGCGTTAATTCGCGTGCCTATGCTCTGCGTAGAATCGGTGCGCAATATTCCTCGCGAGTATACAGCGTGAGCTTTTTTGAGTCGTTGGTGGCGTTTCAAATCGACCCCCAACTCTGTAAGCAGAGCATTCCAACATCAAATGCCGGCGCGAGCCGAGCAGTGACAGACTTTCGCTACCAGGACCCGTTCACCAACGCCCTCTTTACGTTCAAGAACAAATTCGCTTCCAATGGAAGTGTTTCATCAAGGGTGTTGAAACGCGGCATCGATTTGCTGTTGTCCTTTTGGGCCAAAACAGAGGTAATTCGGTACCGGAAATACTTTAAGGACGTGAGCTAACGACGCGATGTCCCCATGTGTAACTGCAAGGGAAGCTATATGAAAATCATTCTTTGCACCACAGCCTCCTCAAAAAGCTACAAGAGCTGGTCGAATATTCCTTATCTTTTGCACAAGAATCTAGAGAAGAAGGGGTGTTCTGTCAAGAGCTATGTCATGAGAGAGGTCGAGCCCCTCAAAACGGCATTCAACCTCCCCGTGCGTATGCTGAACAAATTCTTCAAGCTGGGAACCACTTACTTTTATGTAAGAACCCCGGTACACTTTTTTTTTACGCGCTTGTACGGTCGTTACATGGGGCTTGTCTCTGCTAAGCAGGATGTGATGCTGGTACAGGGCTTTTCATACCCATTGCACAATGGAAAAAATAGGCAAATCATCTTTGGTGACTGGCCGTCTGAATATCTGTTTGAGAAATTTCTGAAGCGCCGGCCTAGCCGTTTGGAGCAAAAATCAATTGACCGGGAAAATGCAGTCATTGAGGCCGCCGACGCAGTGGTCACGATGTTTCCGGACGTCCACGACTATATGCTAGGGAAATATCAGAACAAGAACATCTACTGCTTCGGGAACGTTGTGAATGTGGATGACGACGTGATGGTGCCGAAAGACATTAAGCATCGAAAGATCAATTCAAAGCGATTGCTTTTTGTTGGGCGACCTTTCTATCTGACCGGTGCAATCGAGCTCATTGATGCAGCGTGTAATCTCAGGCAGGCCGGAGTGGATTGTGAGGTCGATATTGTTGGCATCGAGCCCAACCTCATTGGTGCCGAATACGAGTGGCTGAAAGTCCATGGTTACCTGGACAAAGGAAAGCCCGAGGAGAAGCGGAAATACTATGACCTCCTATCTAATGCCAGATTGTTCGTGAATACGACTCCTGGCTGGAGCAGCTTCCAGGCGATATTGGAGGCCCTGTATTTCCATAATCCCATCGTCGTGCGCACTAACGAGAGTTTGAGCAGTTATTTCCCCAATTTGAATGATTTCGCCTATGTCCTAGAGGGCGGGGAAGGGAGTCTGACGGCATTGCTCCTTGATGGCTTTTCAGATGAGAATAAATATCGACATTTGTCCGAAATTTCGAGTCGAGCTGTGGAATCCTCCACATGGAGCAACTTTACGGAGAAGCTGCTGACATTATTTGAGCACAATAAGCAATCTATTTAAGTTTTGACCAGAAGAGTGTGAAATCCTGAAAAAACTAAAATCGGGCAAATCGTTTTAGTTCCCCATTCTGGGTTTGTCGGTTCTGTTTTTGATTGGGCTGAGTATCTGATTTATGGCCTTGGATATCGACTCTATTTCAACTGTGGAGATTGCGCCTCATCAGATACGTGTTCTCCAGTGGGGAGAATTCCTTTTGTGGGGTGCAGCGCTCCAGTTCTGGTGAACTATGTCATCAGCCAAATGGTGGGGAACCAGGGCTGGGTGTATTGGATGATGGTGATCAATTCGTGGATGCTCTTAGTCTTGTTCGCCTATCACTGGGGGGCTGTATTGGACGCGGCGTTATTTATCGACGCTGTTTCTGCGATGTTTCTCCTCTCCGCAAGTCTGATTCTGGCGCTGAGGGTCGATCTATCCAGTCACGATTTCGCTGGGTTTCCGGGAAATTCCTCAGAGGTTTTACCTCTCACTTCAGTTACTACTTAGTGACTGAGCCCAGCGCTCGTCATGCCTTGGATTAGTTTATGGCCGAAAACATAGCCATCGTTGTGCCCACCTACAACCGCAAGGCGATTACCTTGCGGTTTATCCAGAGGATTCGTGAACAAAGTCTGGGGATTCCGGTCTACGTGTGTGATAGCGGGTCTTCCGATGGTACCGTCGAGGCATTATCTGGCCTTAGTGGACTGGAGATTATTCATGTGGGCTCCACAGCGTGGTGGTCGGCGGCCGTCAATCAAGGGATTGAGAGGGCGCTATCTCAAGGATATAGCGCCATCCTGATTATGAATGACGATATCGAGTTTGATGATCGCCTCATCTCCGGTTTGCTGGAGAAACATCACCAACATCCTGCTGCGATCATCAGCCCTTTGCAGAACTCGCCTTCTGGGCCGTTCCTGGGAATGAGATATTTCGGTGCTTCGAAGCGGATGGAGCTACTGGGCGCTGCCGATTTTGATATCCCGGTGGACACCACGAATGGCTGCTGCTTGTTGGTGCCGGAATCTGTCTTTGCGAAGGTTGGGAAGATTGATGAAGTGCATTGTCCTCATCAATATGGGGACACCGAGTTTCAGTTGCGTGCGGGTAAGCTTTCATTCCCAACGATCGCCTGCCCATCCATACAAATTGCGCAATTGGGGTCGACTGACTACTACTCGAGATTGAAGCTGAGGACGATGTTGACGTTCTCAGGGTCTCCGCTGCATTTGGGTGCCTATTTCCAGTTTGGCTGTACCTTATTTGGTGGTGGTATTCCTTTCATGGTTTTTGGGATGAAATACCATTACGGCTACGTCAAGACACTGGTGAAAGCCATGATCCATATTGCCATGAGACGCAAGCGCTCGAAGGTGAACGCATGATGCTCACGCTCCCGATGGGACGTCAAAACCTAAACCTGAAGGCTGAGAGGCCCCCATGTTTTTAAAAACAAAGTTGATTAGGCTGTACTCTTTCGTCTCCGAGCAATTGGGTGTTGATCCATTGAAGACTTGGGCGGGTTTGCGAGGTCTTCCGGAATTTTTACGGGATCTATCTCGGTTTCGCCGTGGCTATAGAGGCAAACTGATTTTGAATCCCTGTCTTGGCGATCGCTACAAAGAAGGTGGTAGCATCAGGAATGAATACTTCTGGCAGGACTTGTTAGTGGCCCAGCGCATATGCCAGGCAAGTCCCCAGCGGCATGTTGATGTCGGTTCGCGGATTGACGGGTTTGTCGCCCATGTGGCTAGCTTCCGGGCTATCGAGGTTTTTGACATTCGCCCGGTTAATTCACGCATTCCCGGGGTCGAATTCAAACAGGCAGACCTAATGTCTGTGGATTCGGTAGCAGCCCTGTGCGCTGGCAATCATGGCTACTGCGATTCACTGTCGTGCTTGCATGCGATTGAGCACTTCGGTCTGGGACGCTACGGTGATCCCGTGAACCCCTTGGGATATCAGCGGGGGATCGAGAATCTTGCGAAGTTGCTACAGCCTGGCGGGCGGCTTTATCTGTCCACCCCGATTGGAACGGAGCGCGTTGAATTTAATGCGAACTGGGTGTTTGATCCGAGTACCATCTTGAATTTGGCCTATGCAGTTGGGCTGCGCCTGGATGAGTTGACTGTTCTTGATCAACAAGGTGGGCATGAGGTCGTTTTGAACCCAACGAAGCAGAAGCTGTATGCACTTGCGCAAGAGCACTACCGGCTGGGAATTTTCCATTTCATCAAAGCAGGCCGAAAGTAAGTGCACAACGCCATGCCACTCATCTCTGTCTGCATCCCCGCCTACAACCGAGCGGGTGTTTTATCTGCTCTGCTTGATTCCATCCTCAGTCAGGATTTCGACGATTTTGACATCGTTATTGCGGAGGATTGTTCGCCTGAACGCTTTGAGATCGCGGTCAAAGTGGCCAAATACCAGCAGCGCTATGGCGATATGGTTAAATATCACGAGAACCTGCAAACCTTGGGCTACGACGGCAATTTGCGGCGTTTGGTGGAGTTGGCTACAGGCAACTACGTGTTGTTCATGGGCAATGATGATTTGCTGGCGCCCGGAGCGCTGGCTGCCGTGGCTGCTGCGGTGTGCGAAAGGCAGGACGTAGGCGTGATTCTGCGTAGCTATTCATCGTTTGTCAGCTATCCCGATCGAGTGGTTCAGGTTTTCCGCTACTTTGGAGAGGATCGTGTTTTTCCGCCCGGCCCCGATACCGTGGTGACTTTCTTTCGACGCTGTGTATTTATTTCTGGTATGGTGTTCAAGCGTAGCTCTGCGGTAGCTTTGGCCACGGCGAAGTTCGACGGCACGCTACTTTACCAGCAGCATTTGGCGGGCCACATTTTGGCGCAGGAATCAGGTGTTTATCTGAATCGCATCCTTTCATACCACCGCTTGGGAGGTGTGCCAGATTTTGGTGTCAGTGCTGCGGAAAAAGGTTTGTTTGTACCCAAGCAGCAAACGACGGAGTCCTCGGTGCATTTCTTGCGCGGCATGCTCGCCATCGCCAATTCTTTGGACGAATCAGGAGGTACCAAGATTGGGCGCCGAATTCTGCGCGATATCGGCAACTACGCCTATCCCATTTTAGCGATTCAGGCCGACCGGTCCTTTGGTACCTTTTTGTTCTATCTTTGGCAGCTTATGAGGTTGGGCTTCTGGCGTGTGCCACTTTTCTATGTCTACGCACTTGGCTTGCTAGTGCTGGGTCGTAAGAACTGCGATGACTTGATCGCGAGAATCAAGAAATCTCTCGGGCGTGCGCCTTTGTTGGGTGGCGTCTATGCGGGGCAGTCACGCGACGTAAAGGGCGATTGAATGTCTTGCAAAGTCATCGTGCGTCTTAAAGGAGGGCTGGGAAACCAGTTGTTTTGCTATGCGACGGCTCGACGTCTTGCCTGGGCAAATGATGCGGAGCTGGTGCTGGATGCGGTGACCGGCTTCAAATACGATCACCTTTATCGGCGTACGTATGCCCTGGGCGCCTTTCGGGTGCCCGTGCGGTTGGCGACGCCGGGTGAGCAGATGGAGCCCTTTGGGCGAATCCGACGTTTGATTGCACGCAAGTTCTCCGAGAGTAAACCTTTGGCGCAAAGACGGTATATCCAGCAGGTAGGCGTAGATTTCGATCCCGGTATCGTATCCCTGCGCTTGCAAGAGGGTACGACCTACTTTGATGCGTTTGGTCAAAGCGAACGTTACTTTGCCGATATTCGCGCACAGCTTGCTCAAGACTTGGTGATGATGGATCCGACCGATCAGGACAATCTTGCGATGGCGGCCCAGATCGAATCAACTGAATCGGTGGCATTGCATGTGCGCTGGTTTGATGCGGGGGATGCGGTGCACTCTTCCAATATTTCTCAGGCCTATTACGCGCAGGCCTTGTCGCTATTGCTAGCGAGGATCCCTAAAGCGCATTTCTTCCTCTTCTCCGATCGGCCTGAAAAAGCGGTGATGCTCTTAGCACCACTCATGGGGAATCGCCCATTTACTTTGGTCGAACATAACGTCAAGGGTGGAAATGCTCAGGCAGATTTCTGGCTGATGCGCCAGTGCCGCCATTTCATCATCGGCAACAGTACCTTTGCGTGGTGGGCGGCTTGGCTAGGCGAGCAGCATCACTCTGGCGCTCAGGTCTTTGCGCCTTCCCGCAACGTTGATCCTGAGCATAGCGTAACTGCCTGGGGTTTCTCTGGTCTGTTACCTGAGCGTTGGACGGTGCTGTGAACCAGCAGCCCTGTGTGGATGTGGTCGTCCCCGTCTTCAATGGGCGAGATACTATTATTAGGGCAATTACAAGCGTAATGACTGGGCAGGGTGCCAGCGTTCGTCGCATCATCGTGGTGGACGATGGCTCTCAGGACGGTACAGCCGAGCGGGTTCGCAGTTTGGGCAGTCCTCTGATCGAGTTGGTCAGTACGCCGAATCAAGGTGTGGCGCGAGCGCGTAACCTTGGTATCGAAAAGGCGAGCGCTGAGTGGGTCGCCTTCCTGGACGCCGACGATGTGTGGATGCCCGGCAAGTTGGAGGCACAATTGCGCAGCGCGCGAGAGCATGGCGCGGGTTTTGTCTGTGGCTCGGTGAGCGCGCAGTCGATCCTGTCGTCCTCCCTGATTTCCCCTCAATTTTTGGCCCGAGGAAATTTTGTGGCGACCAGCTCGGTCTTGGTCAAACGAAGCGTGCTGCAGCAGATTCAACCGGTGTTCACGCCGGGGATGACTTTCGCTGAGGACTACCTAGCCTGGCTCAAATGCGTCACCTTAACGCCGGGCTATTACCTCTCGACCAAGCTGGTGGATTACATCCTGTCAGAACGTCCCCGTTACCGATGGGGCCAGATTCTAGGGAATATTGCAGCCCTCAATATTCGGTACGCCTGCTTTCTTGGCCAGACCGGTGCAGGGTGGGCGCAACGCTTTCGGCTGGGTTGGACTGTGTTTTGGGCCTCTCTGAGGTCTGTGCTGAGCATCATAAAACGTTTTATTAGCGCGTATCGCGCTGGCTCCCTGAATCTATGAACCACAAGTTGCTCGAACACTCCAAACTGATGCGAGCCCTCCTGGCTATGGGCAAGGTGAAACTGGCGTGGGCATGTCGGCGTTTGCATTGTCCGGTGCCTGCGTCTGCCCTCGTTCTGGAGGTCGGCTCTGGCGGAAGCCCTTATTTCCGGGCCAACGTGCTGATAGATGCCTATGGGGAGACGCGGGAGCGTCATTGGGCTCCGTTCATTACCGATCGGCCTTCCGTTCTGGGTATGGGAGAGGCCTTGCCCTTTCGCGACAAGAGCTTTGACTTCGTCATCGCATCGCATGTGCTGGAACATTCGGCAGACCCGGAGAATTTCTTGCGTGAGCTACAGAGGGTGGCCAAGGCGGGATACATCGAAACGCCCGATGCGTTCATGGAGCGCATCAACCCTTATTGGGATCACCGCTCCGAGGTCACAGTGCGTGACGGCGTGCTGGAGGTGCGCAAGAAGCCGTCTTGGCGGCCTGATCCGGAGTTGGTGGAGTTGTATGAAGAACGGGCCAAGGGCTTGATTGCCGGCTCGGTGATTCCCTCCAACCCCTTCACATTCCACACCCGCTTTTATTGGACGGACCAAATCCTGTATCGCATCGTGAACCCTGAGGTCGACGCCAGCTGGACGCCGCCTGTGATGGAACACACGACGCAAATGCAAATGTCTTTGCGTGCGAAGCTGGGGCGTGCGGGTCTGGCTGCGGCCCGGGCCTGGTTCTCGCAAAAGAAGAGAAACAGTCAACTTCAGTTGCAGGGTCTCCTGCAGTGCCCAGCGTGCAAATCGTCTGAATTGAAGTTCAGTGAAAGCTCTGTGGACTGCGTCGGCTGTGGCAAACAATACGGCGTCGTCGCGGGGGTTCCGCGCATGTCGGTTGAATCCTGATGCATCTGGCGATTGACGCAAGTAACATCCGTCAGGGTGGGGGCGTCACTCATCTTTCTCAGCTGTTGACTGCGGCCACTCCTTTAGATACTGGCTTCCGTCAGGTCACGGTCTGGACATGTGCCGCCACTGCAGCCCAGTTGCCTGACGAGCCTTGGCTGACGAAGCTGTCCCCGGCCTGGACCGAGGCCGGCTTGGTCAAACGCATGCTGGGCCAGCAATTCCTGCTCGGGCGTGAGATGGCGCGCCGCGGCTGCGATGTGCTGTTTTCTCCGGGGGGCACCTTGCCCTTTCATGTCAAGGTGCCGGTGGTGACGATGTCTCAGAACATGCTGCCGTTTGAGCCGGAAGAAGCTAAACGCTTTGGACGCTGGAGCTGGATGCGCTTGAAGATGTGGCTTCTGCGCCAGTCGCAGGGGCGGTCCTTCAAAAAGGCCGATGGTCTGATTTTCCTGACTCAATATGCACGCGAAGGCGTGAGTCGCTGGCTGGGCAAGGCCGAGGGCTTGCAGGTGCTGATTCCTCATGGCATAGAGCCACGATTTGCGGCTCAGCCGAAGCCGCAGTTGAATGCGCAAGACTATTCACCCGAACGGCCATTCACTTTTCTCTACGTCTCCATCCTGATGCCCTACAAGCATCAGATCGAGGTTGCCAAAGCGGCCAGTGAATTGCGACGGGCGGGATTTCCGGTTCGGGTGCGATTTGTGGGGGCGGATAAGGGTGCGTATGGTCAGAAGTTCCGCGAATCTTTGCGGCAGCTGGACCTGAATGAAGAGTTCCTGATCTGGCGAGGCGGTGTGGCGTTTTCGGCTCTCCACACCGAGTACCATGCTGCCGAAGCCTTTGTGTTTGCCTCCAGCTGCGAGAATCTCCCCAATATACTGATCGAAGCGATGACCGCAGGGTTACCAATCGCATGTTCAAATCGCGGACCCATGCCCGAGTTGCTGGGTGAGGCCGGGATCTACTTTGATCCCCTCAAAGCTTCTGAGATCGCCGAGGCTATGCTCAGATTGTTTGGACATGCCGACCTTCGGGAGCGCTTGGCCGCTGAGGCCAAGGCATTGAGTCTTGCGTATTCGTGGCGCCAGTGCGCAAAAGACACCTTCGAGTTTATTGCGGCGGTAGCCGCGCAGAGCGGGGCCGTCCAAGCTTCGCAAAAGTGAGTAAACATGTTTAAGAATGGCACGCTATTGATTACAGGGGGCACCGGTTCTTTCGGGAATGCGGTCCTGAAACATTTCTTGCAGTCCGATCTAGCTGAAATTCGCGTCTTTAGTCGCGATGAGAAAAAGCAGGATGATATACGCAAGCGCTATGGCAGTCCCAAGCTCAAGTTTTACATTGGCGATGTACGCGATACGCGCAGCATTTCTGCGGCGATGCGGGGCGTGGACTACGTCTTTCACGCTGCTGCGCTGAAGCAGGTGCCCTCGTGTGAGTTTCATCCGGGCGAAGCGGTGCGAACCAATGTGTTGGGCACAGAGAACGTGTTGGAAGCTGCTATTTCTGCCGGCGTCAAGCGCGTGGTTTGCCTGAGTACCGACAAGGCAGTGTATCCCATCAATGCCATGGGCATCAGCAAAGCTTTGATGGAAAAGGTCATGGTCGCCACCAGCCGGAATCTGGAGAAATCAGGCACGGTGATCTGTGGTACCCGTTATGGCAATGTGATGGCTTCACGTGGCTCGGTCATTCCGCTGTTTGTGGACCAGGTTTGGGCCGGCAAACCTATTACCGTGACGAACCCCAGCATGACTCGGTTCATGATGTCGCTGGACGATGCTGTGGACTTGGTGCTCTACGCCTTCAAGCATGGCCGCAATGGCGACATTTTTGTGCAGAAGGCGCCCGCGGCCACCGTACAGGTGTTGGCGCAGGCCATTCTGCAGTTGATGGGTAAACCTAGCCACCCTATCCACGAAATCGGCACTCGACACGGAGAGAAGCTCTACGAGACGTTGCTGAGCCGGGAGGAGATGGCCTGCGCTGAGGATATGGGGCAATATTTCCGTGTGCCGCCTGACGGACGCGATTTGAACTATGAGAAGTTTGTCGAAGTAGGTGAGCGCCGCCTAACTCAGAGTCTGCATGGCGACGACTACAACTCGCACAATGCGATTCAGTTAGACGTGATAGGCATGAAGGCGTTACTGCTCAAGCTTGATTTCATGCAGCGAATCGCGCGCGGCGAAGATGCGGTGGCCGAGGAGTGAAGGCATGAAGGTACTTATTACGGGAGCTGATGGGTTTGTAGGGAAGAATCTTCAGTTGCGTCTGCGCGAGCGCAAGGATGTTGAGGTTGTGACCTTTACCCGGGCCGATAGCATGGCGGATCTACCCCAGCGACTCAACAGCGTAGATGTGGTTTTCCATCTCGCAGGTGTGAATCGCCCCAAGGATCCCTCGGAGTTCGTAGCCGGAAACGTAAAGTTGACCCAGGAGCTCTGCCGTGCGGTACGATACGCCAGCCGCCCCATGCGCGTGTTGCTGAGTTCATCGACGCAAGCACGTCTGGATAACCCCTATGGCTCCAGCAAACGGCAGGCCGAGCAGGCCGTGCAAGCATTGACGGGTATCAACGGGACCTCTGTACATGTATTTCGTTTGCCTAATGTGTTTGGGAAGTGGTGCAAGCCCAATTACAACTCCGCGGTCGCGACTTTCTGCCACAACATTGCCCGGGATCTGCCGGTTCAGATCAACGACCTAAGTGCTAAAGTGACGCTACTATACGTCGATGATTTGCTCGATCGATTCATCGATCTGATGGACGGTGCGGATGCGATACCGGACGCCGATGGGTTTGAGACCGTTGCGCCTCAGTATACGGTGACGGTGGGAGAGTTGGTGCGCCAGATCACCGCGTTTCGCGAAAGCCGAGATAGCCTCCTAGTTGCCCGCGTCGGCAACGGTTTCGCGCGTGCTCTTTATGCCACCTACTTGAGCTATCTGCCGGTCGAGCGCTTTGCCTACGAGGTGCCTCAGTACGGCGACCTCCGTGGTGTTTTTGTGGAAATGCTGAAGACGCCGGATTGCGGCCAGTTTTCCTACTTCACAGCCCACCCCGGAATTACCCGGGGTGGGCACTATCACCACACGAAGACTGAGAAATTCCTTGTCATCAAAGGTCAAGCTCGTTTCCGATTTCGTCATATGCAGACCGGTCAGATACATGAGCTTGAAACTCGTGCTGAGAAGCCGGAAATCGTCGAGACAGTGCCTGGCTGGACGCATGACATTACTAACATTGGGCAAGATGAAATGGTGGTCATGCTGTGGTCGAATGAGATTTTTGACCGAGCCCGACCAGATACGTATGCCTGCCCCCTGTAATCAAACCAGGAACACATCATTATGACGCTAAAAAAACTCAAGATTATGACTGTGGTCGGCACCCGTCCCGAGATCATTCGCTTGTCCCGTGTTCTGGTCGAACTTGATGTGCATTGCAATCACGTGCTTGTGCATACCGGTCAGAACCACGACTACGAACTAAACCAAGTTTTTTTCGATGATCTTGGCATACGCAAGCCGGACTTTTTTCTAAACAGTGCTGAAGGTAGCGCTAGCGCCGCCAACACGATTGGCAACCTCATTACAGCCGTGGATGGTGTGTTAGCTCAGGTGAAGCCCGACGCTGTGCTAGTTTTGGGCGACACGAATAGTTGCTTATCGGTGATCCCGGCCAAGCGTCGCAAGATCCCGATCTTCCATATGGAGGCGGGCAATCGTTGTTTTGACCAGCGAGTACCAGAAGAGACCAATAGGCGCATCGTTGACCATACGGCGGACATCAACCTTACTTACAGCTCAATTGCCCGAGACTATCTGCTGCGCGAGGGATTGCCGCCCGACCAAGTAATCAAGACAGGTAGTCCGATGTACGAGGTATTGCACCACTACCTGCCGCAGATTCAGACGTCGAACGCTTTGATTCGACTGGGTTTAACGCCTGAACAATACTTTCTGGTCAGTGCTCACCGCGAAGAAAACATCGAATCAGACAATTCGTTCTCAAAACTAGTGGCGGTGCTGAACATGGTGGCCGAAGACCATGGGTTGCCAGTGGTGGTTTCCACCCACCCTCGCACCCAGAAAAGGGTGGATACGGTTGGCGCCACCTTTCACCCTATGGTGCGTTTGCTAAAGCCTTTGGGTTTCCACGACTATATAAGTCTGCAAATGCAGGCACTGGCAGTCCTATCCGACAGTGGTACTATCAACGAGGAGTCATCCATCCTCAACTTCCCTGCCCTGAACCTGCGCGAAGCGCATGAGCGCCCCGAAGGTATGGAGGAGGCCGCTGTGATGATGGTGGGGTTAGAGGTGGAGCGAGTGCGCCAAGGTCTGGTAATTCTGGCAACTCAGTCGCGAGGTAACGAGCGTACGCTGCGAATGGTGGCCGACTATAGCGTACCTAATGTCAGCGATAAGGTGGTTCGCATCATTCACAGTTACACAGACTATGTTAACCGCGTGGTGTGGAAGAAATACTGAGGTACGTTTGCGGATTCTTGTCGTCAGCCAGTACTTTTGGCCAGAGAATTTTCGGATCAATGATCTGGTGAGGGAATGGACTGCGCGCGGTCACCAGGTCACGGTAATCACGGGACGTCCGAACTACCCCGGGGGAGAAATTTTCCCTGAATATCTGCAAAACCCCGGTAACTTCGTATGGTTTGGAGGGGTTCAGATTTATCGTGTGCCTATGTTTGCTCGAGCTAGCGGGTCATTGCGGTTGGTTCTCAACTACTTCAGTTTCGTATTGGGTGCCGGTTTGTTTGGCCCCTGGAAACTTCGCGGCTACAGCCCAGACGTGATTTTTGTTTTTGAACCCTCGCCAGTAACAGTTGGTCTTCCTGCGGTGTTCTTAGCTCGCCTCAAACGCTGCCCAGTGGTGTTTTGGGCATTGGATCTGTGGCCAGAGACTCTTGCCACAATTGGGGTAGTTAAACACCCCAAGGCATTGAGTGCAGTGGCCAAGATGGTGCGTTTCATTTACAACCGATGTACCCTTGTCTTGGGCCAATCGCGATCATTTCTACCCAGTATTGGAAGATATTGCGACGACCCCAGCAAAGTCCGCTACTTCCCGAGTTGGGCTGAAGATGTTTTTCAAGAGCCAGTTGATGATCCCATTTGTGAAATTCCACCGGCACCTGGAAAGCTCAGCATTCTTTTTGCCGGAAACGTGGGTGATGCGCAAGACTTTCCCGCAATTCTGGATGCAGCAGATCGGTTGAAATACCGCCATGACATACGATGGCTGATTGTGGGTGACGGCCGTCGCTCCAGCTGGGTGTCTGAACAAGTTCAAGCGCGGGGACTTGGAGATCGGGTCTTGCTGCTTGGGCGTTACCCGTTGGAACGAATGCCCGCCTTTTACGCGCGGGCGGATGTGTTGTTGGTCAGTTTGAAGAAAGACCCGACGTTCAGTATGACAATTCCTGGTAAGCTGCAGTCTTATTTGGCGGCAGGTCGCCCGATTATCGGGATGTTAGACGGAGAGGGTTCTGATGTGATTGAGCGTGCCGGCGCAGGCATGGTGTGTCCCGCTGGTGACAGTGTGGCTCTAGCCGAAACCATACAACGTTTCATGGAAACTTCGCCTGTGGAGCGACAGCGTATGGGGGAACTGGGGCAGGCTTATGCAAAGACCGAATTTGATCGCAGCACATTAGTTTCGCGTTCCCTCAATCTTTTAGAAGAGTCGATACACCTCTATAAACAAAAAATCCATAAGGCGCAATTATGAGATGTCTCATTACAGGGGGTAGTGGATTCATCGGCCGTGCGCTGACAAGTCATATGCTGACATTGGGTATGGGTTACGACGTGCGTCTAGCACTTCGCCAGTCACCAAGAGTAGATCAAATTGTTGGTGTTGAGATTGTTGATATTGGGAGCCTGTCACTGAAAAACAATTGGACGGTAGCTCTAAGAGACGTCGATAAAGTAGTGCATTTGGCGGCTCGTGTTCATGTGACGAAGGATAAAAGCTTGGACCCATTGGCTGAATTTCGTCGCGTAAATGTTGACGGAACAGTCAACCTCGCTCGTCAGGCGGCAGCAGCTGGTGTGCGTCGCTTTGTCTTTTTGAGTTCTATTAAGGTCAATGGTGAATTCACGCAAGTAGGACGCTCCTTCACTGCCGATGATACCCCTGCGCCAGAGGGTCCCTATGGAGTCTCCAAGCACGAGGCAGAGCAGTTACTCCGACAGATTGCCGCTGAGACAGGCATGGAAGTGGTGATCATTCGACCACCGCTGGTGTATGGACCTAGTGTAAAAGCCAACTTTGAGTGGATGATGCGATGGCTAGCGTGTGATGTCCCTCTGCCATTGGCTGCGGTTACCAATAACCGCCGTAGTTTGGTTGCGCTGGATAACCTCGTGGACTTGATAATCACCTGTTTGAGCCATCCTGCTGCCGCCAATCAGACCTTCTTAGTGAGTGATGACGAGGATCTCTCAACGACTGATTTGCTTAGGCGAATCGGTTCTGCCTTGGGTCACCCTGCGCGCCTGTTTTATATGCCACCATCGATCTTAAAGCTCGGTGCCAAGTTGATAGCTAAGCCTGATATCTACCAGCGCTTATGTGGTTCCTTGCAACTTAATATCGCTAAGACCCAGCGGATTCTGGGTTGGGTGCCACCATTGTCGGTTGACGAGGGTCTGCGACGTGTAACTGAAGGTTTTCGACCATGAAGCGTTTCTTTGATTTGGTACTAGCGTTGGTCCTTGCTGCATCTTTGATAGTGCCCATACTGGCTGTGGCGGTAGCTGTTTGGTTGACTTCACCGGGGCCAGTGTTTCACTGGAGCGACCGAGTAGGTCGCCACAACCGCATTTTTAGAATGCCCAAGTTCCGTAGCATGCGGATCGACACACCTGCAGCTGCTACACATCTGCTCCAAAATCCTGAACAATGGTTAACTCCGATAGGCTCTTTCTTACGCAAATATAGTTTGGATGAGTTAGCTCAGTTATGGAGTATTTTGAAAGGCGATATGAGTTTTGTGGGCCCTCGTCCGGCTCTTTTTAACCAGGATGACTTGATTAGGTTGCGTACTGAAAAGGGCGTGTGCGAACTGGTCCCCGGCTTGACTGGGTGGGCCCAAGTCAATGGACGAGATGAACTATCCATAGCTCAGAAAGTTGAGATGGATGTAGAGTACTTACAGCATCAGTCGCTCTGGTTCGATCTGAGAATTTTATGGATGACGGCGCTGAAGGTTTTGGCTAGGGACGGGGTGTCACATTGAAAAATTTGATCATCTTTAGGATTCAGAGGGCCAAATACTATGAAAAAACATCTTTTTAAATTCGCCCTGCCTATTTTGGCGTTACCCAGACCTGCGAAGCGTTTCGTAGCCCTATCCGTCGATTTGGGGCTATGTATTCTGACCGTTTGGTTAGCTTTCTATTTGCGTCTAGGTGAATTCGTTGCCCTGTCTGGCATGAAATTATGGGCCGTTGGTGCTTCAATTGGTATTGCCCTGCCGGTATTTATCGTGTCAGGTCTTTACCGAGCCATCTTCCGCTATAGCGGTTGGCCGGCATTATTGGCAGTGGCCCGTGCTGTGTGTATTTATGGCCTGTTATATATCTCTATTTTTACCGCTATTGGCGTGGCGGGCGTCCCGCGTACAGTGGGTTTTATCCAACCCATATTGCTGTTGTTGTTTGTGGGGGGCTCACGCGTACTGGCACGTATTTGGCTGGGTGACCATTACTTAACTATTCTCAAGCATGCCTCGCGTCCCAAGGTCTTGGTCTACGGTGCTGGAACCGCTGGCCGCCAATTGGTGGCCGCAATGGCCAATAGTCATCAAATGCAAGTCGTCGGATTCTTGGACGACGACGATCGTCTCTACGGCCATGTGTTGAATGGTCAGCCAATATACAACCCAGCAGATCTCGTTAACATAGTAACTACATTAGGCATCAGCGACGTACTGCTGGCTATGCCCAGTCTTAGTAGAAAGCGTCGCAATGAAATTTTGAGCCATATTAGAACTGCTCGAGTAGCTGTGCGAACGCTTCCAAGTGTGACTGATTTGGTGCAAGGTAAAGTCAGTATCTCGGATCTCCGTGAGCTTGATATTGATGATCTGCTCGGTCGTGAACCGGTGATGCCAAATCACATCCTTCTTGCCATGAATGTACGCAGCAAGGTTGTCATGGTGACTGGTGCTGGAGGTTCGATTGGCAGCGAGTTATGTCGTCAAATCCTTGCTGTCGGCCCAAGTAAACTGCTACTAATTGAGCAAAGTGAATTTGCCCTCTATAGCATTCACCATGAGCTTGAAGAAAAACTCTCTGATTGCGCGACTGTCCTGGTACCCCTCTTGGCCTCGGTGCAAGATGATCAACGCATGAGAGAGATCATTTCAACTTGGCATCCTGATACGGTTTACCACGCAGCCGCCTACAAGCATGTTCCATTGGTCGAGCACAACCCGGCCGAGGGTATCAAAAACAATGTTTTCGGGACTTTAAATATGGCACAAGCAGCTGCCGAGAATGGTGTCTCTGACTTTGTCCTGATTAGTACTGACAAAGCGGTCCGACCAACTAACATCATGGGGGCTAGTAAGCGACTCGCAGAAATGACGCTACAGGCACTGGCTGCTATGAACCTCGGCACCAAATTCAGTATGGTTCGTTTTGGTAATGTACTAGGCTCGTCAGGTTCAGTGGTCCCCAAGTTTCGAAAGCAGATCGCTGACGGTGGACCGATCACACTAACTCATCCCGAGATCACCCGTTACTTCATGACCATTTCCGAGGCTTCCCAATTGGTGATCCAGGCCGCGGCGATGGCGCGAGGTGGAGATGTGTTTGTGCTCAACATGGGGCAGTCTATCAAGATCATGGATCTGGCCCGCCGTATGATCGAGCTCTCGGGTCTGACCATCAAAAATGAACAAAATCCTGACGGCGATATCGAGATCGAAATCACAGGGTTGCGCCCTGGTGAAAAGCTCTATGAAGAACTATTAATCGGAGATAATCCCATCTCTACCTCTCATTCACAAATCATGAAGGCCCACGAGGAATTTATCCCATGGACAGAACTGGAAGGCAAGTTGCAGTCCCTAGAGATGGCTCTCAACGTAAATGACGTTGGCGTTGTTCGCTTGATGATGCGGCAGCTCGTGACTGACTATACGCCGAGCGACGCAATCGTAGACTGGGTTTATTTAGAGCAGAAATTCGAGGTTCAGACGTTAGGGTTGGCCAAGTAGATCGGGCATTTAGATTCGAATTATGCGTGCTTATACCCTTATAATCTGCAGGTTAAAGCTCGTATTGTGACCATAAAAAAGAACCATGTGGTTGGATTGGTAAATAGAAAGTGCTAGAACGGAAAGCTTACAGTTACTCAACTCTGACTCATTCAGGTTGATCCGTGCAACGCGACTTCCTAGGATTCCTCGCTTGAATTCTTAGCGTATATGGTTGCGCAATTTGATAAATAAAAAACGTTCAAGTCCGTGAGCTGGACTTCATGTAGCCTTACCAATTCACCTGCGCTAGGCGAGTTAGATTTAGATTACGGATTATCCGTTCATTCTTTGCGCCATGAAAAATACTTAGAGAATATTTGTGGGTAAGTGAGCGTTAGCTCATTTTTGTAGCATCATTAGGCGGGTACTTTGAATGCGCACCCATTAACTTGGATGCGCATTTTTTTACTTTTTGAACTGGAGTAGGTTTTTTAAATTATTAGAGTCTAAATGGCTTCAAATATCTGTTGCACGAATGTTTTTATGTGTGGTTAGTCTGTTGTCGCTAGTACATTCTAATGCTTCATTGAATTGTCTAATCCCAAAAGCCAGTATCGCACTTTATTGTATGGCTCTATGTCTGGGCATGCGTCGTGTATTTGCTGCTAGGAGGACTCTTCAATCTTGACTTCTTCGAGATACTCTATGACTACGATGGGTAAGATTCGGTAGTGAAGATAGATGGCGCACTCTATTCACTCTGGAGCTTGGCTTTCTTATGTAGTAGGTTGTATTCAGCTCATGCCCATTAATCACTTGGGCGAACCATTGATTGTGATAAATGCATGATGTCTTTCATTGGTTTATAGAAGCCTTGGAGTAGCCTAGCATCTACTAAAATGAGTTTATGCAAAACGAATTATCTAAGTAACTGATTTATATAATCACTATAGATATAAAATAATTCGCTAAGCATGATGTTTTGAGATACTACATGATCTTGATTACTGGTGGGGCTGGTTTTATTGGCGGTAACTTTGTCCTGGATTGGTTGGCCAATCCAGAGGCAGAGCCTTTACTAAATGTGGATAAATTAACCTATGCGGGTAATCTTAAGACACTGGAAAGTCTGGGTCAGAATCAGCGCCATCGCTTTGTTTGCGGGGATATTGCGGATTATGATTTGATTTCTGAGCTTTTGAAAAAAAATCAGATACGTGCAGTGATTAACTTTGCCGCAGAGTCTCATGTGGATCGATCCATCCATGGACCGGATGAATTTATCAATACCAATATTGTTGGCACTTATCGCTTACTGCAGGCAGTATTACATTATTGGCAGTCACTCACGTTAGAGGCTCAGCGAGAGTTTCGTTTTTTACATGTGTCTACCGATGAAGTGTACGGTACTCTGAGTCCTAATGCGCCAGCTTTTCAAGAAACTAATCGATATGAGCCTAATAGCCCTTACGCAGCAAGTAAGGCAGCTTCGGATCACTTGGTTAGGGCATGGCATCATACCTATGGATTACCGGTCCTAACGACCAATTGTTCCAATAATTATGGGCCCTATCATTTTCCTGAAAAATTGATACCTTTGATGATTTCCCAAGCTATAGAAGGTCAAGCTTTACCAATATACGGAGATGGTCAGCAGATTCGAGATTGGTTGTATGTAAAAGATCATTGTTGCGCTATTCGTCATGTCCTCAAGATCGGTGAGATAGGACAAACCTATAACATCGGCGGCCATAACGAAAAAACGAATTTGGAAGTGGTGAAGACTGTATGCGATCTTTTGGATGAGCTACATCCTCGAAAAGATGGTCAATCTTATCAAACCCAGATTCATTTTGTGGCTGATCGGCCCGGTCATGACCGTCGTTATGCGATTGATGCTAGCAAAATTGAACAGCATTTAGGTTGGCGACCACAAGAAACCTTCGAGTCAGGTTTAAGGAAAACCGTCCAATGGTATCTCGATCATCAGGATTGGGTCACGCAAGTACGTGATGGTTCATATCGTGATTGGATGAAAAAAAATTACCAACTTGATGCGTGACTTTTCGGGTAAAAAAATTCTAGTTCTTGGCTCTAATGGCCAGGTCGGTCGAGCTTTACGTCTTGAGCTGCAAAATATAAAAACCAATGAGGTGGTATTTGCCAAGCGTGATGATTGTGATTTAACCGATAAAAATCAGGTCCGGTCCTACCTGGATGAGGTCAATCCTGATTTCATTATTAATGCTGCGGCATATACGCAGGTTGATCTAGCACAAACAAATGAGAAGGCTGCGCTTGAGTTAAATCGAGACTTGCCTGACGTATTGGCTCAATATTTACGCGTAAAGCGATCGGGCTTACTCATTCATTTTTCGACAGATTATGTCTTTTCAGGGGAGCAACCCAGACCCTATAGTGAAGTAGACGCATGTCTGCCTCAATCGATCTATGGACAAAGTAAATGGGCTGGAGAAGCAGCCATCATTAAGACTCTTTGCGAGTCAGATATTCGTTATTATATTTTGAGAACATCGTGGGTTTATGGAGATGGTAAGAACTTCATCAAAACGATACTACAATTTGCGCAAACCAAGAATATCTTAAGGATCGTAGCGGATCAGCTGGGTGCGCCCACGGCTGCACATTGGTTGGCTGAAGTCACCCTTATGTTTTTGAAGTTTCAGCCCGCAGCTGGCATATATCATACGGTGCCTGATGGGGTAATAAGCTGGCATGGGCTAGCGCAATATGTTTTGGATTGGTGGGATGATAGTCATCCAAGTCAATCAAGGACTATTTGTAATCCAATCATGACTGAAGATTACCCAAGTCCGGCACCGCGTCCTATGAACTCCAGATTAAATCATGAGAAATTAAAAAATTTCTGGGATAGCAGTTGTCGAAGACCGTATCCTATTTGGCAGACTCAGGTTGAGAATTATCTACAATGGTTAAGTCAATGCTCTTAAAGTGATTATGAAAACGACAAAGCAAAACAAAGTACAAAGAAAAGGTATTATTTTGGCAGGAGGGTCAGGTACTCGTTTATATCCTTTGACTTTGGCAGTGTCTAAGCAGCTGATGCCTGTCTATGATAAACCTATGATTTACTACCCCCTTACAACTCTCATGTTAGCGGGTATTCGTGAAATATTAATTATTTCTACGTCACATGATTTACCACGTTTTGAGCAGCTTTTAGGGGATGGTTCTCAATGGGGGATGCAAATCGAATATGTTGCTCAGCCATCCCCGGATGGGCTAGCCCAGGCTTTTATATTGGGCGAAGACTTTTTGAATAATTCGCCGTCCGCTCTAGTGTTGGGTGACAATATTTTTTATGGGCATGAATTGGTTCAGCAGCTACAGATGGCTAACGAATGTCAAGAGGGGGCAACAGTTTTTGCTTATCATGTACACGATCCTGAGCGTTATGGAGTAGTGGAATTTAATGAGCTTGGGCGGGTCATCTCGATTGAGGAAAAACCGAGTCAACCCAAGAGCTCGTTTGCAGTCACCGGTCTTTATTTTTATGACAACCAAGTTGTTGAAATGGCTAAAAGCCTTAAGCCAAGTCCTCGTGGCGAACTCGAAATAACAGACCTCAATCGTTTATATCTGGATCAAAAATCCTTACATGTCCAAGTTATGGGGCGCGGCTATGCATGGTTAGATACAGGCACACATGATTCATTGATTGAGGCCTCTACTTTTGTTGCCACCTTACAAAAAAGACAAGGTTTAATGATTGCCTGTCCAGAAGAAGTCGCTTATGCGCAATCATGGATTGGTGCAGTCGAGCTCGAGCGTCTTGCCGCACCATTACAAAAAACATACTATGGTCAATATCTATTGCGTTTAATGAAGGCTTAAAAAGTGGAAGCTCATACAACGCCTATTCAAGATGTTCTGGTTTTTGAGTCAACGATCTTTCGTGATGAGCGCGGTTACTTCATGGAAAGTTTTAATCAAAAAAATATCCAAAAAATTTTGGGTGAGAATATTTCTTTTGTACAAGATAACCAGTCACTCTCTAAAAAAGGAGTTTTACGAGGTTTACATTATCAAATCAAGCATGTGCAGGGTAAATTAGTCAGGGTGGTGAGGGGGAAAGTCTTTGATGTTGTGGTTGATTTGCGTAAAAAATCTAGTACTTACGGCCAATGGTTTGGCATCGAGTTATCTGCCGATAATCAAAAGCAATTATGGATACCACCTGGATTAGCCCATGGGTTTTTAAGTTTAGAAGATCAGACTGAATTTTTTTATAAAACGACAGATTATTGGGATCCACAAAGTGAGCAGTGTTTGCTATGGCGTGATTCAACACTAAATATTCTTTGGCCAATCGATCAAATAGATCTTCTGGTCAATCACAAAGATTCTTTAGGAAAAGTTTGGAATGATGCTCCCAAATTTGAATGAGGTGATTCTGATATGGTAATTAGACCAATCATCCTTTGTGGAGGATCTGGAACTCGTTTGTGGCCTTTATCTCGTGAAGATTATCCAAAGCAGTTTATTGATTTACTTGATGGAGAGTCTCTGATTCAAAGCACAATGAATCGTGTGAAAAATTTGGGTACTCCGTTATTTGTGACGAACGAGGCTTACCGATTTTTACTGAAAGAGGAGACTCGTCAATTACCCGATAGCGTGATTCTTCTGGAGCCAAAATCTAGAAATACTGCAGCAGCAATTGCATGCGCTTGCTTTTTGCCAACCTTGGAAAATGATGATGTCTTGGTCTTTTTGCCTGCCGACCATTATCTTCCTGATATAGAAAAATTTCAGAACCACATTAAAGTATTGGCCAATCAGCTTCAAGATAATCAGATTGGTTTATTGGGCATCAAACCTAACTATCCAAGCACGGCATATGGCTACATTAAAGCAGATATTCATTCAATCCCTGAAGGGGGTTGTTATCGTGTTCTGGCATTTATAGAAAAGCCTGATGTAAAAACTGCACATCAATTTTTATCAAATGGGTTGTATTTTTGGAATGCCGGTATTTTTATTGGTAAGAAAAAAGCTTTTATTCAAGCTTTTAAAGAATGTGCTCCGGATATACTGAGTCAGGCAAATGTGGCCATGTTGGATCTGACAAAAGATTTACCTTTTGTACGCCCTGATGGTCAAAAGTTTGAAGAAATTAATAATATTTCTGTTGACTATGCTGTTATGGAAAGGTATCAAGACTTACGGATACTTCCTTTTGAGGGTGTTTGGAGTGATGTCGGCACTTGGTCTAGCTATGCTGAATTGTTGGCTAAAGATGAACATCACAACATTGTTAAAGGGGATATTCACTTGCATAATTGTTCAAACAGTATGGTTATCTCTAAGCATCGTAAAGTGCTGGGTGTCGGTATACAGGACCTCACTGTAGTTGATACAAAAGATGCGCTGTTGGTTGCCTCCACTGATCAGTTAGATCAGTTAAAGGTGGCGCTCAAGGGTCTTGCCGATTCTGGATTGTCAGATTTACTTCATGCGGGTTTACGAGTTTACCGCCCATGGGGTTGGTATGAGACGATTGAAGATGGGGCGAATTACAAGGTAAAGATTATTCAGGTTAATCCAGGCGCTTCTTTGAGTCTACAGTCTCACCAGTATCGCTCCGAACATTGGGTGGTTGTCAAGGGTATCGCTAAAGTAACAAATGGCAATAATGTATTAATCCTCAACGAAAATGAATCGACTTTTATTCATGCTGGGGAAAAACATCGACTTGAAAATACTACACAAGGCGTCTTGCAAATTATTGAAGTTCAGGTAGGAGGCTACTTGGGTGAAGACGATATTATTCGCTATGACGATAAGTATGGTCGCAACTCATGATGAAGATCGTAGCTTAATGCGGGTATACAGAAATGCCATAAAGAAACATTGAATTTCAAGCATTTGATCTCTTTGCACTGAATCAAGTAGTGCACGTAATATCCAAATGATCACTAAAGATATCAGCATTGAGCTAGCATAGTAAGTTTCTTTATCTTTGGCTACCAGTCTTTTAATGCCAAACCATAAATAGTTACAGAGTAGTAAAAAATAAAGAGCGCTACCAGGGATTCCTATGGCGAGAGTGCTATCAATCCAGCCATTATGAGTGTGATCCATACGTATCATTGGCGTTGAACAGATATTTTGAAAAGCCTTCACATAAGACTCTTTAGACCCATCAATTCCTAATGGGTTTAATTTGATCAAATCCAATCCTGCCCGAGCTGTAACTATTCTAGAACCATCTCCTGAATTGAGTGTATGAATAGCATCTTCAATCTTTGCATTAATTTTTCCTTGATCATCTCGATAGCTATTCAATAGAGATTCGTAACCATAGCAATTAATTTGTAGAGCATCACCTTGCCAACCGATTTGGAATCGATCTGCTAGTTTAGTCCATCGATCTGGATCTAAAATCGTGGCTGTTGAGATGGCGATGATGGTGAGAATAAAAAGGGCTAACGTGCCATATCTGTTTTTTTGGGTAGTGTCTTTTTTGATAAGGCTATATGTGAGGATGATGCTTAAGACATTAAATATAAGCCCAGCACGACTTCTAGCGAGTATTGGCGATAGTACACAAATAAAGAGCAATAAAATTACCCAATAATTTTCTTTTTTATTCAGTAGTTTGAGTGAAATTAATCCTGTCAATATGATGCAAGATTGAATAGTGGCGTATCCAATTAGAGCATGATGATCAAAAATTCCCCAGTATCCCAAGCTTGATGCTTGTGTCGAGTACATCTTGAAGAAAAACTGAAAAATATGTATGGTTGGCGCCACACAGCCACCTAAAGCCATGATGAGTAGTAGCTTTTTAAAATTTTGTAATATTAAGGTGCGCGCTAAAAGCGTACCTAGAATAATGTACAACAATGCCTTAAGCCATTCTGATTTGAAACTTTTTATAGCTATTTCAGTATCTTTTGCTATGAATAGAGCGAATATTAGAAGATAAAAGGCCCAAATAATTTGGGCCCAAGAAAAATCTTTCCATGAAATATATTTTCCTAAATACATACATAAGCCCAAGAGACCAACAGATATGATGTAGCGAGCACCAATGGTGTGTGGAATGTTCCATATTGCTATAAGCAAAAACATCAATAGCAAAATTAGCTGTGTAGAATATCTATTCATCAAATTCATCCGGAGATTGTATAGTATGAAACACCTCGATTTAGGTTGCGCTGATAAGCCTCGTAACCCATTCAACATGAATGAAGTTTATGGTGTTGATCAATCGGATGCTTATTTGGCTTTTAATGTTCGCCAGTGTCAAATCGGTGTTGAGCCACTGCCTTATGAAGCTAATTATTTTGAATCTGTATCAGCTTATGATTTGTTGGAGCATATACCTAGGCAAATGATAGATTATTCATCAGGTAAGATTCGCTTTCCCTTCATTGAGCTAATGACAGATATTCATCGTGTTTTGAAGCCTCAGGGAATTTTTCTGGCCTTAACACCAGCTTATCCATCTAAAGAGGCATTTCAGGATCCTAGCCATGTCAATATTTTGACAGAGGATACACATTCATATTTTTGCGGCGAGACACCTCATGCATCTAGATATGGATTTGGCGGAAGGTTTGACGCTATATCGGTTTTTAGAGCTTTTCCTGAGGAGCTATACGGCGAATCAATTAGTAGAGCTATGAAAATAAAAAAAGTTCGTTATAAGATTTTGGGTAGGCAGCCTACCCATTTAGTATGGAAATTGCGTTGTATTAAGTAATTTCTGAATCTTTCGTAGCCATAAGAATCTCTTAAAAAAACTTCTTGGCGTTTGATTTTTTAGCTGATTTAGCCTGAATTCCAGGCTCGGTATTTTTTGTTTAATTTGTTTTATCGACTCTAGGTTACCTTCTCTTTGATGCATAAGTTTCGCGTGAGGAAATCTTTTTTTAAATAAAGACTTATTTTTTTTAAGTAGCTGTTTTAGTTCGGTGTTGGCTTTAAAGCTCGCGCTACCCTCATGATAAACAAATACATCTTCACAAATAGCAATGTCATAGCCTAAATCTTTAGCCCGCATGCTAAAGTCAAAATCTTCATAGTAGCCTCTGCCATAGCTAAGATCTAAACCATTTAATTGGTCCCAAACCTTTTTTCTAATGACTGCACAACAAAAATCTGCGCGATAGCTGATGGTGAAAATCAGATTCGGTTGATCATTAATGATTTGTCCATTTCTGATAATTTCTTCTTGGGTGTGGCCCTCGATACTGATACATTGGCCATTACCAGCATTGTTTGTTAAAGGACAGGCAATAGCAATCGATTCTGGCATATTTCTAAGTTGTGCAATAAGATTTTTAATGCTTGAGGGTGGAAAAATTAAATCACTATTGACTAAAAGTAGCCACTCGCAATTAATATTTTGGGCTGCTCGATTCATGCCTCCACCAAAGCCCAAATTTTTTTCATGAAAACTGACTTTGATGATGGGATTTTTTTTTACATATTGACTTAGAAGTTCAGCACTATCATCTGTTGACCCATTGTCTATGGCCGTAACTTGAATAGTTTCTTCGTACGTGAGCTGTGGAATCAAAGAATCTAGGCATAGCTTAGATGTGCTATTAAACCTATTAAATCCCAATACGATGGCGTGTAGGAAGGTATGCAATTTTTATCTTAGTGACTTGGTTAATTGAATAATTTCAGATACGCAATGTTTGACGCTGATCGGTCGTATTTCTGAATTTTTGAGGTAGAGTTCATCGGATTCCCAGCGCCGTAAAATATCCAAGATTGTTTTTTGTATTTTATGGTGGTCGGATGAAGGTACTGGATAACCACCTCGATCAATGATCAATTCATCAAGTTGAGGGTTTAAATGGGTCATCGCCAAGATGGGTCTAGATGCCCAAAAATATTCATAAACTTTTGAGGGAATATACTCGGCGCAGTCGGCTATTGTTCCATGGGCAAGCAATAGGCAGTCTGCTTCTTGCATTTTTCTAACCACTTGTTCGCGCCCAGATAGCTTGAGTTTGGGGCAATATTCTAGGCGGCCATATTCTTTGACTTGTTCTTGTAGATTAAATAGTTCTACAACTTTTTTGCTGGATTTATCGAGTGGCGCTCCGTAGATGTGAATTTCAATAATATTTTTTAAATTGGGTTCTTTCTCGATCAATTCATAAAAACTGTGTAAGAAGACATCAAGGCTTCTGGATTCAGAAAGGGAGCCAAAATGTGAAAAGACTAATTTAGATTTTTTTTGATAGGTCGTTTGACTGATGGGTGGTTCAGACCCCGGTAGGATAAAAAAACCTTTAGACTTGAAGTTAGGCCACCTATTTTGAGCGGCAGATAGAGCTCCTTGAGTAAACCACCAACATAAATCAGAATATTTGCTCAGATTATGTTCGATCTTTACTTGGAATTTTTCATCCCTACTTTCAGGTAGTCTGCCAGGTCTAACTAGAGGATCATGTATTTCATTAATGAGTGGAATCCCAGTGGTTCGCTTTAACCAGAGCCCCGACACGTGAGCAGAGTAGGCTCCACCAGTGGCATAAATTAAATCAATCTTATGCTTTCTAATGACATACAATCCAACTAGATATGCTGTTATTGACCATGAGGATTGGCTTTGCAAACCCCAAATTATTTTTTCTAAGATAGTAATGGGTAGGCAGATTAGTGAAATGAGTGCTGTAGATATTTTATATATAAATCCTTGGCCTAGATGTTGTCTGAGTAAGTGACGTAAATCAAATCTAAGTCCTGCCCCTCCCGTTGGTAACACTTGGTAATGTTTCAGATGTGGGTCTTTCTTGCCGGTGACAGCGCTGATTACGATTGGTTCTATACCCGCAGATATTAAGTGGGGAATCTTGTCGGTAATCGTTTGGCTGGCAGCTCTACCATCCATATTAAAGCCGTGAGAAATAACTAGCCAGCGCGCCATTTTATTTATCTATTTTTTAGGCTATTTTTAATTTTTCGCCAAAGACGTGAGGGTAAAGGTTTTTTTGAAAAGCTATTATCAAGACTTCGATCCCAGTTAGACTGAAAAATAACGCCCAAATAATTTTTTTGAAGCTTTTCGATTGTTTCACCCATTTTTTTCGCTTGTTTTTCTTCCCACTCATAGTGGTAGACTTTGAATAAATTTTCAGTAGGGTAAAGTGGAATGGCTTTCGTTTTAAGAAGGGCCTCTCCGTACCATCGATTTTCTGGGGGGTATTTTTCTACAAGATCCCATAAAGTTATTTGTTGTGGGGTCAGAAATTCTTTATCGAGGCTATCCCATACTTTAGGTGACCATAAATAAGGGGATGGTCCAAAGTCATAATCTAAGCCAACTCGCCCAAATTTCTCTTTCAGTAATAAACTTTCATTTAAAAAGGCTTGCTGTACATAGTCTTTATTTAGATTGGTAGCCTGTTGTAAGAAAGACTTGGATTGATGAATGATCGTATAGGGGGTACCATCGGTGTGTAAAAAATCTGATTTATAAAAATCTCTAATAAATTGTGAATCAGAATCTATACACAAGTATGCGTTACATGGAATAAGGCGCCAAAACTCTGATTTAATCACTTGCTGGGAAAGACCGCCTCTTATCTGATTCAGTTCAACGTGTGTTGTCTTTGGGTTAGCGTTGACGATATCTTCATCAAAAACATAATGACAGTGATGTTCATCAATAAGTGTTTGAAAATATGTCAGGTCGGCAAGGGGGAAAGATAGATAGACAGGAATTTCGTCGCGATTGTAGGTGCTTATCGAACTTAACAGCCTTTTGACTCGATTAAGATCGTTTTTGTACGTTTTGCAATATATAAGAATCGATTCCATACCCGATTATAGTTCGAAGATAGATTGTTATTACTGGCCAATAATTTATCTTAATTATTAGTCTTAACTAGATCCGGTTAAAGATAAAATACACAAAGTGAAGATTCTTCTTGTCAAACTCTCCTCCTTGGGCGATGTCTTGCACAACCTGCCCATTGTCTGGGACCTGCGCCGGCAATATCCCGATGCTCACATCGATTGGGTGGTCGAGGAAGGCTATGTTTCACTATTGGAACCACTGATGTCGACCCAAGACTTTAAAGGTATCGATCGAGTGATACCGCTTGGATTTCGTCGTTGGAAGAAGTCTCTCAAAAAGGGGGAGTTTGTTCGGTCTATTCAAGAATTCATCGCCTTTAAATCAGAGCTACAAAATACCCAATACGATCTTATTATCGAAACTCAGGGCCTCATCAAATCTGCATTCGTCACTTATTTAGCAAGCAAATCACCTAATGCGAGAATCATCGGCTTAGCTAATCAAACCGAATACTCAGGCTATGAACCCTTAGCCAGAAAGTTCTATACAGAATCGATTCAGGTTCCATTTCGTTGTCATGCAGTTGATCGCTCTCGCTGGCTCGCTGCTGCGGCTTGTGAGCAAGCGCCACCAGATAGAGTTCAAGCACCACCACAGTTTTATCCAGCGCACTACCTCATGCAGTTGACCAATCTTTCTAATTTATCTATCTTGCCTAACTTGTCTAAAGATAAGTTGGGTTTTGATATGACTCAACCGTATGTCCTTTGCTTTCATTCAACGGCCAGAGATGCAAAACGTTGGGCGAATGATCATTGGGTAACAATCGGTAAAGACCTTGCTAGTAGAGGTATACAGGTAGTGTTGCCTTGGGGTAATCAAGATGAAAAAGGAATCAGTGCGCAATTAGCGAAACAAATACCGAAAGCGATTGTTCCGGGTAGTTTCTCGATTGAAACCGCTTTTTATCTAGTCGCTAATGCCACTCTAACGATTGGTGTGGATACAGGGCTGACTCATCTAGCAGCCATCTTCAATAGACCCACCATAGAAATTTACTGTGATTCCCCCCGTTGGAAAACAGAGGCTTATTGGTCGGAGAAGATTATTAATTTGGGTGATACGCAGGCACCACCCACTGTTACTGAAGTATTGGAAGCTATTCGGAAGCTCATGCAATAGCTTTATCTATTCGAGCAACCAAGCGCTTCATTTAATAATTGGCGATGTTAGATGGGGTGATTTTTAATTACTTCAAGAGTGCATTCACGGCTTGCAAATCTTCATCACTCAAAACGGCTGCTTGAGCTTTTAGGCGCAGACCATTTAAGATGGTGTCATAACGTGCTTTGGCCAAATCGCGACGGGTGGTAAAGAGCGTATCTTGAGCATTCAACACATCGATATTGATGCGCACACCTACCTCATAACCAAGCTTATTAGATTCCAAAGCACTCATCGCAGAGATCTCAGCCGCTTCATAGGCTTTGACTTGAGCTAAGCCCTGATTAAAGCCTAAGAATGCTTGACGGGTGGCTTGAGCAATTGAGCGACGGGTGTTTTGATAGTCAGAAAGCGCCTTCTTTTCTAATGCCGCTTTTTCTCTCACAACAGACTGGGTTAAGCCACTAGAGAAAATAGGTACGCTCAGCTGAATGGTGCCCTGACTCGAGTAGGTCTTGATTGCAGGCACAGCAACAGTCTCCGTGTCTGAATAACCTCTCTGTAGTACAAAATCTATCGAGGGCAAATGGCCACCAACTGATTTAGAGGTCTCGCGTTTAGCAACTTCATAGCTGAGTTTACTAGCTATAACGCTGTAGCTTACATCTTCTGCCTGAGTGACCCAATCATTCATGGATTGAGTGGGGGCTACACCCATCACTGCATTCACATCAATGGATTTAGAGCTTTCTTGCTTGACGGCCACTTTTTTCTTGGCTTTGGCAGCGGCTTTTTTAGCTCCTGCGGTTTTGGCATCTTCGCTAACGACTAAGCTAATTTTTGCTTGGGGGGCGAGGCTCTTGAGATCGCCAATGGGTTTACCCACAATTTGCTCGAGTGCACCACGCTTAATCGTAAGATCGGCTTGGGCCGCAATTTCTTGAGCCACCACTAGATCAAAACGTGATTGAGCTTCGTGGGTATCAGTAATAGTTGCGGTACCCACCTCAAAATTACGCTTCGCTTGCTCTAATTGTTCAGCAATTAATGCTTTCTTGTTGCGCGCTAGATTAAGGGTATCTTGAGCATTCAAAACATTAAAATACGCTTCGGTCACACGGATGACTAGATCTTGCTCAGCAGCGGCATATTGAGCGGCTGCGATATCGGCACTCAAATTCCCCTGACGTGCTGTTTCATATTTGTCCCAACTAAAAAGAGGCTGAGTTAGGCGAATATTCCAACCTCGACTCATGAGGGTGCCTATCCGAGGATTAGTCGAGCCATCTGAAGAGGTGACCTTACTGCTTTGATCATTCTTGGTTTCACTAGCGGTACCTATAACCTGAGGTAGTAAGCCAGCAAAACCCTGCCAACGCTTCTCACGCCCCGCATCATAGGCATAACGTGCCGCTAGAAAGACAGGATCATTATTGGCCGCATCGCGATAGAGGCTAATTAAGTCGTTACCAGAGCTTGCTTCCTGAGTTTTTTTAGCTTTGTCAGCAGCCACACTCTGAGCTATCGTTGCCGCACTCACGGGCGGTGGTACATCTGAAACAGTCGCGCTTGTGTTGGTGGTGTTAGTGGTGTTTGCGGCAGGGTTACCCACACTGGAAGCAGTCTGAGCTTGTATTGAGCCTGCCATGATTGCCATGGCCGTGCCGATGGCAACGACCAGGACTTTTTGACTAAGAGCTTTCTGTGACTGCTTCAGGTT
>JACCDS010176801.1_pt1 | contig 48842 bp, 44 predicted proteins | sample 7446441 | NCBI WGS metagenome assembly JACCDS01 (sample SAMN15323445, study PRJNA562643) | freshwater metagenome | isolation source: river surface water | place: USA:Blue River Watershed | collected 2017-08-17 | reverse complement strand
GAACACCACGTGGCACAAATGGAGTAGTCAGAGAGAATGCTGGCTCCTTCTGATTTGGAAGCTTGAGAGTCAAGTAATACGGAGGCTGGACTCCAGCATTGCCACCGAATGTTGATGGGTCGCTAGGTACTCGCCAGAAATCCTGACCGCCGTAGAACGATGCAGCATCCTTGACGTGATAGGAAGAGAGAATGTCGCGCTGGACGCGGAACATGTCTTCCGGATAGCGAATGTGGCTCATGAGGTCTTCAGAGATTGCGCTCTTTGCCTTCACTGTATTCGGGAAGGCCTTCATCCAGCTCTTCAACACTGGATCCTTCTCATCCCACTGGTAGAGCGAAACGGTGCCGTTATAAGCGTCAACCGTTGCTTTTACGGAGTTACGAATGTAGTTAACGCGCTCATTACGTTGCGCGGTAATGGAGTTTGAGTTGGCAGTCAAAGCATCCTGAGTTGCTGATGCAAGTGAAGTGCCCTCTGCATATGGGTAACCAGAACTTGTGGTGTATCCATCAATAATCCATGTGATCTTGCCATCGACAATCGCTGGATATGGATCTCCATCGAGGGTCAGCCATGGTGCGACCTTTGCTACGCGATCACGTGGGTTGCGCTCGAAGAGAATCTTAGAATCCTTATTAATCAAGCTAGAGAGCAAGATGCGCTGCTCGCCGTATTTAATTGCGAAGAGCAACTTGTTAAGGATGCCACCTACAGGAACACCACCGGTTCCTGTATATGTAGTGTTCTTCTGACCGCTTGCAGATGAATCATCTGGGTAGTCGAATTCGATTGGCTCGCTGGTCTTTGAACCACCAATGATCGAATATTCAGGTGAGTTTTCACCGAAGTAGATTCGTGGCTCGAAATCTCCGAGACCCTTAGTTGGTGGTAGATCGCCAACAATAAAGTTTGGCTTTCCATCAGCATCAACTGTGTTGCCGTATGCGGCGACAAATCCGAAACCGTGGGTGTAAACGAGGTGATCGTTAATCCAGTTACGGCTTGGGTTACCATCGATGTTGAGTTCGCGGACTGCAACAACAGCATCGCGGGTGACGCCGTTGACTGTGTAGCGATCGATATCGAGTGTTTCGGTAAATCCGTAGTACGGCTTAATCTGCTGAAGCTGACGGAATGTCGCTGATAGGACCGCTGGATCCATCAAGCGAATATTGCTGATGGTTGCCGCATCTCCTGCCAGCTGTCCTGCATTAGGCGAGACAAGAGCGTTGTACTCCTGAACTTCCACATCTGTAAGGCCATATGCAGCGCGGGTAGCGTCAATATTTCGCTGAATATATGGGGCTTCCTTCGATGATTCCGATGGCTTGACCTGGAACTGCTGGACCGCGCCTGGGTAGATACCCGCAATGAGAACAGATGAGACCACCATCAGCGCTGTACCTGCTGCCGGCAAGAGCCATGACTTACGAACAATGTTCGCGAAGAAGAGAAGCGCACAGACCACGGCGATTCCAGTCAGAATTGCTTTAGCTGGAAGCGTTGCATTGATGTCGGTATATGTCGCACCAGTGAATAAGCGATTTTCCTTGAGTGCAAGTGCATAACGATCGAACCAGTATGCGACTGCCTTGATAAGAACAATAAGTCCGAAGAGAATCGACAGCTGTACTCGAGCAGCAACTGTTGTGCGGTCGCCTTCACCTTGAGTGCGGATTCCGCCATACATGTAGTGAACAAAGACTGATGCAATTGCTGCAAGAACGAGAGCAGAGATTGCCCATGAAATTAGCGCTTGGTAGAGCGGTAATTTAAATGCAAAGAATGAGATATCAAGGTTGAACTGCGCATCCTTGACTCCGAAATCGGTTGAGTTTCTGAAGAGCAACCACTCACGCCAGTAAAGAGTTCCAGAAGTTCCCGCAAAATATGTGATTGCAAGGAAGAGTCCGATGAATACCCAACGGATGATCGGATCAATCTGTGCACGAATACGTTCGACGCTATTGAGTTCGATGCTGGTAGGAACGTAGAACGGACGACGCTTATAAGCAATATAAATATTGAGAGAGATGATGATGGAGCTAATAAATCCAGTAATAAGGAAGAGTTGGATTTTTGTTGAAAGAATTGTGCTCCATACGCTGGTGAAATCTACAGATTTAAACCAGAGCCAATCGATATAGAAGCCGCTTAAAGAAGCGGCAGCGGCTCCGAGCGCTACAAGAATCGCAGCGGTAATGGCAAGCGGTGTACGGTTTCTGTTCATGCGCCAACGCTAGCGCACCCACGAATTCCTGCAGAATTTAAAGGCTCAACTTTTTGCAAAAGGTATGCAACTGCCTCATCAATTGTGTCTACCGCCACAACGGTAATCCCGGTGACCTTCTTGGGGAGGTCGAAACAGTTCTCCCGCGAGATAAAGAGGAGTGATGCCCCGGCCGACTTAGCTCCCAAAACTTTTTCGGTGAGTCCTCCGATAGAACCAATCTCCCCCTTGGGATTGATTGTTCCAGTGCCGGCAACTTTACGTCCTTGCAAAAGATCGACTTGCGTAAGGAGATCAATAAGTCCGAGAGTGAAAACAAGACCACCACTAGGACCGCCGGTGTTTTTTAAAGAGACTTTCAAAGAAGAGTCGGTAAAGTCAGAGAGATTAATCTCTGGATAGTTTCGGGAAAGGTAACTCTTTGCTGCAGAGACGGCGACGCTCTGCGAGGTATCCATCTCTTTCTTGCTAGAGGCTAACTCTTTTTTATCGGTGGTCTCTTTCTCGTACATGACCGATCGAGGAAGAGCAGCACATTTACCCCAGACCCAACATCCCAGAACCATCGAGCCGGAGACATACGTTTGCGGATTGGTGACATAAATCGTGAGCAGATAGAGATTGCCATTAACTGGGTAGCTCTTTAATGATGAATTTTCGGTTGAACTCTTAAGGGCTACAACCTTGGGAAAGAGCGGTGACGCTGGTCCAGGATTGATAAGAACAAAATTCATTGGAGCTACCAGCGCCACCACAATCGTCACGACGAGAAATAATCTCGTGACTAATGGTGTGCGCGAGAAGCGTAGGTTTCTATTTCTTCTGCTGATCATCGCGGAATGAGTTCTGAAAGCGCTCAAATTGATTGACTGAGCGGGAGGTGCCATTTTCAAATTTCCGCTTGAATTGCGAGACCCAGAGCACGTAGCCAATTGCGCCGATTACCCCCGCAAGTGGAACGAGCCACCAAATGAGGGCGGTAAAGGCTGAGGAGGCTGCCAGGGTTCCTGCGAGGTACATAGAAATAGACTATCGCCCAAGGGAAGAAAGTGCGCGCTCGTAGCGTTCTACCTCCTAGAATCAGATTCATGTCACATTTTTGTCACTATCGATAGGGAGTCTCGCGATGGCAGGGTTTGGATTTACACCTGACGATGGTGATGATGCTGAACGCAAGAATCGCGAAAATCTCGAGGCGATGATGCGTCAGATGCAAGAACAGATTCAGCAACAATTTAATGCCATGGGGATCAATCCTGGCGCTGGTGGATTTCCACTGGCCGGTTTAAGTGCGCTCTTCGGTGGTAGCCAAGAAGCTCTGCCTCTTGCACCTGTTCGAGATACTGGAAAAAAATTTATCTCCAGCCAAGGTTCTCAGCCGCTTGGTACAAATGATGTCACCGCAGTGAACAACGCTTGCGAGATCGCCGACATCTGGCTCAATGAAGCAACTGACTTTCCGGCAACATCATCATCGGCTACTCGCGCAATCAGTCGCCTCGATTGGATTGATGAAACTCTTCCAGGCTGGCAAGCAACAATGGAGCCACTTGCAACTGGACTTAGTACTGCGATTTCAAAGTTGCTCGATGAGGCGATCGCATCGCAGGGCAGCGAATACGAAGGCTCTATGGCCGCCGCCCCGGTAGGCGCGATTGCCGGTTTGTTACGCTCCTTTATCGGCACCATGATCGCAAACCAGCTAGGCCAAGCAATTGGCGCTATCGCCTCCACCGCCACCGGAGCTCACGATGTGGGTATGCCTATTCTTACGCCGGCTCGCTCGCTCTTGATCCCAGAAAACATTGAGAAATGGGGCGCCGATACCGAGATTGCAAAGAGCGAGATTTACCTATTCCATGCCCTTCGTGAAGGTGCGATTGCTCGTTTATTCGAACATAACCCTTGGATAGTTTCTTATATTCGCAGTGCAATTGTTGAATACGGAGCAGGTATCAAGATTGATCTGGAAGCGATTCAACGCCAAGCTGAAGAAGCGATGCAGGATATGGGATCTGCAATGGATCCAACTACAGGTGAACAATCTTTTACATTCTCACTTGATTCTGGAATCTTCACTCCGGAAGAGACTCCAGCACAGCGCGCGGCATTAGAGAAGTTAGAGACTGTTCTTGCACTTGTTGATGGTTGGGCAGATGACGTGGCAACACTTGCAGCAGGAGATCGCATTCCATCCATCACTGCGCTGCGCGAACTTCACCGGCGCAAACGCGCAACAAGTGCGCCGACACAGCAACTCTTTAAGACCATGTTGGGATTGGAAGTTTCGCCAAAACTTGCTCGTGAAGCGAGCGCCTTCTGGAGCCGTGTACGCGAAGTAAAAGATGTCACCGCTCGCGATCAGATCTGGAGTGGAATTCTGCCGAGCGCGACCGAACTCTTAGCCCCAGATCTCTTCTTGGCATCGACGCAGATTCCAGATGACCTCTCCGGTCTTATCTAGACGGACTTATCTAGCCAGCTAGAGCTCGAGAAAAAGCGAAGCCCCCGATTACTTTTCAATATCTGCCTTCCCCTTGCAGATATCGAGGTGTAACCGAGGACTTCGTATGCGCAAAGTACGCAGAAAAGTGCGAGTGTGCAAATAAGAAAGCAGTGATTCGCACCTACAATTCCTCAATAACTACTTGAGGTTTCTCACTGATAGTTCTGCGCTGTAATGAAGTGGAGGTAGCGATGGCCGATTTCGATGAATATGAAGCCCCGACTCTCCCCGGTGTGACCGAGGGTGAGATCCTCGTCATTCGCTCTACTCGTCGGAAGAAATCAGCCTCGGCCTATCGCCAAGGTGGACGGATTGTGATCTCGCTGCCGGCCCGAATGTCGAAGGCTGAGGAGGCTCAAGTCGTCCCAGAACTCATCGCCATCATTCGAGGGCGCGAAGAGGCGAAGACTCCGAGCGAGAGCGCCCTAGCCACCCGCATCGATGAGCTGCTGACCGAACTCGCCCCTGAGATCACCGCTCGCCCCGCCAGCGTCGCCTGGCGCCCTATGCGCGAGCGCTGGGGCTCATGCACCTCTCTCGACCGGACTATCCGTATCTCTGACCGCCTCAAGCTCGCGCCCAGCTACGCCCTGGACTATGTCCTCTTCCATGAGGCGATCCACCTCCAATGGGCTGACCATGGGGAGGAATTCACCCAGACTCTGGGCCGATTTGAGGATTCTGAGCTCGCCTCGGCCTATCTCGACGGCTGGGAGGCGGCCGAACGGGCGATGCTCGATCCCGTGGAGCTGAAAAAGCTCAAAACGAAGGGTTAGAGAGGCTGGAAACGGTCAAAACCCTCAGGAAAAATAGACGCGAATCCCCTCACGCTTACCCGTTTTTGAGCGTGAGGCGGAGTATGGTTTTAACCAATACGCGTAGCCACATCACATGAGGGCGACGCCGATTGGAGGCAATCATGACAGAGACATACAAGGGTGACGCTTACTGCGTTAAGTGCAAGGAGAAGCGTGACTTCGAGGGAACTGTAAAGGTCTCTGACTCAGGTCGTCGCATGGCCCAGGGCATCTGCCCAGTCTGCGGTACCAAGGTCAACCGTATCCTCGGTAAGGCACAGTAATTCTCGTACTTCAGTACATCACGTCACAGAAGTAGTTAAATCCCTCGCCATTGTGCGGGGGATTTTTCTTTCTCCACAGAAAAATCTCTCTCCGCGTATGGTCGTTCGCATTTCCCGTTCTCATACGCATATGAAAAAAACTTATTCCTTAATCCGCGGATGCGCGCTCTTTCCTTCGCGCCGTAAAGGCGAGGCGAGCTACCTTCTTGGAACCCTTGATCGTGTTGCCGCCGTCACATCTCCCTTTCATCGCAGCGCCATCACTCAATTGGCAATGGGTAAGAATCCTTTCGCCAATATCCCGCCTGAGCAGATCGCGCACTTAGAAGATTTCATCGCCACCCTGGATGCGCACCGATTTCTCAACCATCGCAGAAGTGAGCTAGCACCACCAAAACGGTATCTCGATGAAGTCGCTAGCCGTGATCGTGCAGTTATTCAGTTACGCACCCGGAGTGCTCCCGAGCTCGCGCAGATTGAATGGGCGGAAAATCAAGGCGATGGCGGTTGCGCCACTCTTGCTGCGCGATCAGATTTTCCGATTGAGTTATCTGGGCGATCACGCATCATCACTCTGCTCTACTCCATTCTCTTGGCAAGCGGCGTTACTCGAGTGCGTTTCTCGGATCGCTTTCTCAATCAGAGTATCGGAGATCTCGACATTGGATTCGGACCGTTAACGGCCAGCGATATCGGCCTCAATTACTATCAACGTTTAGAGAGCCATCGACGCGGACTTTCGCTCTTTCCGATTCCGGTAGACGATACGCAAGACAAGCACGATAGCGATCTGATTTCGCCAGCGCTCACTATTCACTATGGAGATTGCGATCCGGAAATATTGGTGGAGTGGGCGCAGAAGAAGCGCCCGTATTTAGTTATTCACTCGCCGATAGGTGATGAAATTGCCTTCGGCCCACTCGTTCTGCCCGGTGAAAGTCCTTGCCTTCGATGCCTTTCGCTCTACGAAATTGATCATTGGGGTTATACAAAACTTGAAAAGATTCCACTCAATCTTCTGGAGGATGTTCCAATTGTGGTTGCACACTATCTAGCCGCTCTTATCGCCCAGCAGGTTCTTCGCTTTATCGATAGCAAATCTCAAGCCGGGGAGGCAGGTGGCCATCACAGTATTGGTGAAGTCTCGTATCTCAATTTTCAACACCTCACATCACCACAGGTGGTGGCGATCGCTCGCCACCCACTCTGTGGGTGTGATTGTTAAGAATTACTGTTAGGCAGCAATTACTTGACGCGGTGGTCGACCTGGACGACGCTTACGTTCGATGATGGCGCCATCTTCAAAAAGTTGCCCGCCCCAAACTCCAACCGGCTCGCCTCTATCCAGTGCGCCCGCTAAACATGCTTGCTTCATTGGACAGCTGCCGCAGAGTGACTTCGCCAATGAGATCTCAAGATCAGAGTCAGCAAAGAAGAGCTCGGGGTCAGCGTTATGGCATGGCAAGGTAAAGGCCTTGGCGTTATCAGATGTATATGTGACATCTCCTAAGCCAATGTATGTATCTGCCCAACCTGCTACCTGTAGTTCGCTGTAGAGAACGGTCATCGCTCTCACCTGCCTTCCTTTGTTCTTTCTTCTCGAGTGGTCTGTTCTTAATTCAACCTAGATAAATCCCAAATAAAAAAGGCCCCTTTAAATCCTTAGTGGATTTAAGAGGCCTTATGGGCTGTTATCGGTTATCCGATATTTGCTCCGGTGGCCTCATCCACTGCATAAAAGTTGGCGTAAAACGCTGACTTTGTTGCTGCGGGCCAATTGCGCTTATGAGTGCGCGCAACAGGGGCTGCTGTAGTGGTTGAGGTTGAGTGAGCGCGTGAAGACGCAGCAGCGCCAACGAGGCCTGCTGTGAGAACGATGTTGAGTGACATTCGCTCTTCCCTTCACTTTGTAACTACCGTTTTCTTACGGAAATTCGTAAGAGCGGTAAGGATAGAGCAGGGCAAGACCTACTCGCAAGGTAATTAATTGGCATAAGCCTGGGGTGATTAGAAAATTACTGCATTAAGGTGGATTCACGCAGGAATCGAGAGGCCTCGCCCCGATAGGTGATGTGAAGATCGGCCTTGGCTCGCGTCATCCCCACGTAGAACAAGCGGCGCTCTTCGGCGATGACCGCATCGGTCAGATTATTTGCCGCTGATGATCCACCACTTGCCAGCGGCAGGATGCCCTCTGAGGCTCCGATGAGATAGACCCGCTCCCATTCGAGGCCCTTTGCTGCATGCAAGGTAGCCAAAGTGATGACTGGCATCGTTGGTGGGTTGTTCTGCTGAACTCGATCTTCCACTTCACGCAGGTATCCGCGCAGAGTCTTCGGTGCAAATACCGGATTCTCATCGAGTTCGCGGCCGAGGTGTAATAGGGCTGCAATACCATCGATGGATTCGCCAGTTAAGAATGGTTGGGCGATGGTGCGAAGCTCATCAATCCAACTACTTCCTTCGACTGGGATCACAGATGCCTGACGCACCTGCTTAAGAAATTCACGGACATCGGTGCGCTCAAAGAATCTTTCAGTGTTTCGTACCTGATAAGGAATACCTGACTTATTCATCGCACGTTCAAAGGCGGATAATTGCGCATTTGTGCGGGCGAGAATCGCTATCTCTTGTGGCTGAATGCCCGCTGTGAGGAGTCCAGTGATCTCTTGAAGCACGCCGCTGATTTCTGCGTACTCATCTTTAAATCCTTGCACTGATGGCTTACTGCCATGGTCATTAAAGGCAGTGAGTTCTTGACCCATTGATCCAACGCGCAAAATTGAGTTTGCGGCAAATGTAATCTCTGGCGTGGAACGGTAACCGGTACTGAGGCGAATGACTTGTGCATCTGGAAAGCGTTGAGTGAATGTATTGAGGAAAACTGGCGTAGCGCCAGCGAATGAGTAAATAGTCTGCGCTGGATCTCCCACCACACAAATGTCAGTGCGGGTTCCAAGCCAAGCATTAATGAGACGTTGTTGTACCGGCGAAATATCCTGATACTCATCAACTGTGAAGTATCGATATTGATCCTGTACACGTTCGCGAACATCACGTTCTTCTTCCAACATCGCAGCAGTGAGCAGGAGAACATCCTCAAAGTCGATGGCAAGCTCTTGCTTCTTTATGGATTCGTAGGCGGTGTAGAGCTGAACCAATTGCTCTGGATTAAATCGCGGCTTGGTCAATCGCTGCGAAATTTCGTTGACAAAATCTTCTGGTGCCACCTGGGAAACTTTTGCCCATTCAATTTCAGTAGCGATATCGCGCATGAGTTCGCGATTATGAACCGCTATCTCACTGGTTAAACCAGCTCGACGTACCGCCTCTGAGATAAAGCTTCCCTTTGATGTGATCAAATCTGGGGTGCGGCCACCGAAAACTGTGGGCCAGAAGAAGAGCAGTTGTTTTAGCGCAGCAGAGTGGATAGTGCGAGCAGCAACGGTTGGTACGCCGAGTGTGCGCAGACGTGCTCGCATCTCACCTGCAGCACGGGCGGTAAACGTGAGCGCCAATATTTTTTGTGGATCCATCGTGCCAATTGCTGCTGCATAGGCAATGCGATGGGTAATAGCACGCGTCTTTCCGGTGCCTGCTCCTGCGATTACACAGACGGGGCCACGAGTGGCGAGAGCTACTGCACGTTGATCATCATCGAGCGCATCGAGAATTGATTGCGCATCTAATGAATTGGCATCTAGCGCCATGTCTCCCCCGCAAGCTTTGACTTGTCGAGTGAGTTGCCACCTAACCACCCTTCAATCATTCTGCGCGCAACACTGACGGTCGGAGGCAAGAGAAGCGATCCGTCTTCTGCTGCAGATTTAAGTTCTGCGCGCGAAAACCACTTCACCTCAGTGATCTCTTCGCCATCAGGGCGAGCATCATCGGGTGCTTCGGTGATTGCCTCAAATGCAATCATCACACTTGCTGGAAATGGCCATGGCTGTGAGCCAAGATATTTAATCTCGCTAAGTCGAACACCAGCCTCTTCAAAAACTTCACGTGCAACGCATTGTTCGAATGTTTCACCTGGTTCGAGAAATCCAGCAAAAGTTGAGAAGCGACCATCCGGCCAGACGGGTTGATGCCCTAAGAGAATTCGGTCCTCACGATCTTTTACAAGCACAATCACAGCAGGATCTGTTCGAGGATGATGTTGAACATCATCATGATCACATTTACGAGCAGCGCCTGCTAAATCAACGCGAGTCGGTTTGCCACACCTTGGGCAGTGCGGATGGGCATCGTGCCAATTCGACAGCGCAATGGCATGCATCGCGATTTCGAGATCTCGTGGAGATAATCCACCGGCTAATTCTCGCAGGGATAAATAATCTTCAACTTCAGTATTAACCGCGCCAGATGCCCATGCGAAATAAGGAAGATTCGTAGTTGGATCGATTCCAAGAAAATACCGCTCTCCCCCAACAGCATCGGCAGCGGTGAGAAATACCGGGCCGGATACAGTCGAACGAATACGGCCCTTGCCTACTTCAATAATCACCGCTGACTGCCAGAGCTCCTCGATTCGTTCTGGATTGGTGCGGAGCTCGCCGGCGCGGTCCATTAAGGATGGTCTCGGTGGAATCGCGCTCATGGGTGGAGATTACTAGTGTTCACCTATGCGCATCACCTCGTGGAATATCCTGCACGGACAGAGCCTGAACCCAGCAGAGAGCGCTGATTATTCCGCGGTGGCGGCCTCACTCTCTAGTGATGTTCTGGCCCTGCAAGAGCTTGATATGAACCTTGAACGCTCTGGTGGCACCAATCAAGTGGCCGAGATCGCTACGGCGATGGGCGCTGTGGCATGGGGTTTTGCTCCTTGTCTGCACGGAACTCCAGGATTTTCATGGCGCAAACTCACCTCATCGGAAAAGCGTGTCATCACATATGCAGAGGAAGAGGCAGCAGAACTCTACGGCGCAGGTATTGCTTCAAAGATTCCAGTCCAGCATTGGCTTCGATTTGAATTAGGAAAAGCCTGGATTGGGTTACCGCTCTTGGTTGCAAATGAGAAAGGCAAGGTGGCGCCGTTTTATGTAAAGGATGAGCCACGTGTTGCAATAGCCGCAGTGCTGGAGAATGGTTGGACCGTTATCAACGCCCACCTCTCATTCGTTCCCTTCGTTAATGTCTTCCAATTAATAAAGTTGACGCGATGGGCGAAGAAGATTGAGAAGAAGTATCAGACAAAGGTGATCTTGCTCGGAGACTTTAATCTCCCTTGGGGATTGCCAACGCGCATCACGCGTTGGAAGCGAGCAACCAATACTCTGAGTTATCCATCATGGAAACCAGCAATCTCTTTTGATTACATTCTGCTTCGTAGCACTGAGATAGAGATGGCAACGGAGACAATTCATGGCTCAATTGTGATTAGCGACCATCGCCCAATATCGATTGAACTTTAACTTAAGAGTGCAATGAGCTCGGCTTCGCTCATTAAGTTGGTGCGACGATCGGTTACGCCAGTAGGAACATAATGGAATGCAGCGCTGACGCTCTCTACCGGCACATCGGCAAGTTTTGCCCACGCCAGGCGATAGATAGCCAACTGGATTGCTGAATCTGCATCAAGTTCCTTAGAACCGGTCTTCCAGTCAACTACCTCAAAACCTTGCTCTGTCTTATAAATTGCATCGATTCGACCACGGACCAAGGTTCCAGCAATGACAGTCTCAAATGGGACTTCCACCTTATGCGCTTGGCGATCTGCCCAATCCGATGCCAACCACGTTGCTTTAAGTTCTTCCAGGGTGCGGTCCTCTTCAATAGGTTGCAAGAGATCAAAATCTTCATCATCGAAGATTGAATTTCCACGTAAATGACGTTCGACCCAAAGGTGGAAAGCTGTTCCGCGAGAGGAGTATTCATCACGAGCGCGTGGCATCGGCCGGCGAATATTCAAAGCAAAGCCCTCTGGGTCGCGCTTCATTGCGATGATGGAAGATGGAGACATTCTGATTGGGCGCGGAACTGTTGTTGCTCCGTTGTGGGACTCAGCAACTTCTGCAATGAGCGCCTTCGAATCCTCCACCCAGGATTGAATAACAGTATCGTCGGTCGAGATGGATGAAAGATTTGCTGGCGATGCACCCCGCACAAGAGCTGCAGATGCATCAAACTTTTCACGACGTGGACCGAGCGGATCTCGTGGCCAAGCTTGTGAAACCTCAATATCCTCTTGCGGATTGCGCGCATCACTAGCAGGCGGTTCGAGTTCGTCGATAACGCGACCTGAGGTCAAAGCTATCGATTCAATACTGCGATAGAGCGATGAAGGTTCGAGCGGCTTTACGCCCTCTCCCCAATATGTAGTTGAACAGAAGAGATGTGTCTTTGCACGAGTGACAGCGACATATCCCAATCGAATCTCTTCACTGAGGCGATACTGGGCACAGAGAGCCTTATATGCCTCGAGCGCTTTATTAGCATCAGCATTGGTGGTGACTTGCGAAAGGTTGAGTTGTGGAACGACGCTTGCATCACTGCGGAGTTCAAATGGTATGAAGCGCTCATTAAAGACCCAGTTTTCCGGGCTTTTCGAGCTCTCAGACGGGAAAGTTCCCTTAGCGAGTCCTGGGATTGCAACAACATCCCACTCGGCGCCCTTGGACATATGAATCGTGAGAATCTGAACCACACTGTCATCGACCTCTGGTGCACCAGCCTTAAGTCCGCCTTCTTCATCACTTGCTACATCGAGCCATTGGATGAATGAGTTTAAAGAGCCACCAGAACGTGCAAATTTACTTGCCTCATCTAAGAAGCGGTCAAGATGGCGACGTCCATGGATTCCTTCTTCACGGAGCATCACTTCTGCCTCTAGGTTGAGGTATCGCTCAATTTCAAGGATGAGATCGGTAATTGAACCTGATGCGCGCGAGCGAAGTCGTCGGAGATCGCTCGAGAATTGAGTAAGGCGTGCATAGCCAGCGGTAGAAAATGTTCGAGAATCTGCCGAACTAATTTCGTCTAGGGCGTCAATCAACGATCCCGCAAATTGATCATCGCTATCGTTACTAAGCGCTGTTCCTTCAATGATGTTCTTTACCAGTGAGCGGCTATCTGAGCCTTCGCTCTGAGAGCGAGAACGAGAGAATCGACCAAGCGCAGCAATATCACGCGGACCAAGATTGATTCGAGGTCCAGTGAGGTGGCGCATCAGCGCACCACCAGCATCAGGTGAGTTGATAACTTTGAGAATTGAGACGATATCTGCAATCTCTGGAACATGGATGAGGCCGCCTAGTCCAAGTACCTCTGATTCGATTCCAGCAGCGGTCAGCGCTTCCTGAATAAGTGCAATCTGAGATTTTTTTCTCACCAATACTGCGAAGGTTCGTGGTTTCTCGCTCTTCTCGCCACGTTTTTCAGCTGCACGGCGTTCTTCATTTTCTGCCCATAAAGGCTGAAAATACTCAACTACTGCTTGCGCCTCTGCCTCTAAGTTTTCATAAATTCCGCAGACGAGATCGCCGTTGCCAGCATCCTCGCGCGCACGCAGAGGCAAGACATCAACGCCATCGCTCTTGCGAACACCTTCAGAGATGACATTAGCGACTGCCAAGATAGTGCGATCGTTGCGGTAGGTACGCGAGAGATTAAATTGGAGAGCGCCTGAATATTCAGCAGGCTTCGGAAAGTAGCGATTGAATGCTCCAATTGTTCCGGCAGCGGCACCGCGCCAGGTATAAATCGATTGGCACGGATCGCCGACTGCCGTAACCGCATGTCCGTCGCCAAAGAGAGTGGAGAGTAAACGTACCTGTGAGTGCGATGTATCTTGATATTCATCGAGGAGGACGACGGGATACTTTGCTTTTTCAATAGCCCCGACATCTGGAAAATTCTGTGCAATCGTTGCTGCCAATGAAATTTGATCATCGAAGGAAAGTTGTCCGTCGCCACGACGTTCGCTGAGGAATCGCTCCATCATTCCAACCAAACCAGATCGCTGAATTGCAGTCATGGCAGCCTTACGGACGCCCTCATTGGTAGGTCCGCTCATGCGATTGAGTTCGGCCAATAACTTATTGTCCTGCTCGATGATTTGCTCGCCGGTGACTTGATGCTCGAGCGCTTGTGATGTGAGGCCCATCAAATCTTCAACAATAGTCTTGATTGAACTTTCGTTGGAATAACCAGCTTCATCCCAATTGCGCACAATGCGGTTAGCCATCATCCAGAGCGCAGCTTCCCCAAGTGGCTGTGAATCTGCATCGATGCCAAGTCGGATGGAGTGCTCGGAGAGAATTCGACCGGCATAGGAGTGATAGGTAGTCACAGAAGTGTTGGAGATAGTAAATGGCGCTACAAATTCACCTTTGCCGTTACGTTCATGTTCGATCTTCAAAGCTTTGAGTAACTGGGCTAATCGTTTACGAATACGTAAGTTGAGTTCGCCTGCTGCCTTGCGGGTAAAGGTGAGACCTAAGATCTGGTCTGGGCGGACAAAACCATTAGCTACTAGGTAGACCACGCGATAGGCCATAGTCTCGGTCTTGCCAGAACCCGCACCGGCAATAACAACTGCAGGTTCGAGTGGATTGCTCTTAATAGAAATGATCTTTGATTGTTCATCGCTCGGTGGATAGAACTTCGGATCCACTAATTGAATAAGGGCTGCAACCTGCTCGGGTGTGTACTTTTCAACCATCTCGGGACTCATCCGATCACCGATCTTCCCTCGAGGTGCAATGGACAAGAACTTTTAACGGGGCAGTAGCCGCAGAAATCATTCTTTTTTGCATAGAAGTGTGGGGCGCTCATCGCGGAGGCGATTTCGACGAGATTGTTAGTTACGAGCTCGACATCTATGGGTGCTCGCTCGCGCGTTGCAACCTCTTTCGTATCGTGGCCAAGAAAGACCAGATGAGAACCAGAAACTTCTGGTTGCTCAAATTTCTTCTCGAATGCGTTAAGTACGACCGCTAATTGATAACAAGCAAGCTGCAAATTTTTTGCTGCCTCTTTCTTTGTAATTGCTTTGCCGGTCTTGAAGTCGACCACGTAGAACTTTCCATCGCTATCGACCTCTAGACGGTCGACAGAACCACGAACCTTTGCGGTTCCGAGTTCGAATTCAAAAGACAACTCAACGCCTTCGACTTCACGAGTAGCAGTGCGGTGATATTGCGCAAAGCGTTCTAGCATCTTCTGCGCTCGTTGTAGTTGGACATTACTGATCCACCCAGTTGAATCGGTAATAAGCGGCCACGATTTTTCTAGTGATTCAAATAAGAACTGGTCAGTGATATTCGCATCTTCAACTTTAAGGCGCGCATACTCGTGAATCACAGAGCCCAGCAATTGAGCTGTGGAATCCCCATTAGATCCGCCATTGCGCTCGAGTAGCCACTTAAGGCCACATGTCTCAAAAGCTTCAGCTGCGCTCGGTGAGATATAGACGCTTTCACCATCGGCTACCAACGGCGCATCGGTTGAGATTGGCTTAGAGCCGAGCCAATTTTCTGGATTTGCCACTGCGATTTCAGCGGTAGATAAGGTAGAAAGAAGCGCGGCAGCAACTTGTGCCCGGTCAGTGCGAAGTGACCTACGGAGAGATGCCACTAGAGCATTACTGGTAAGTGGCCGTGCATCTTTAAAGTGGGTGAGCTGGTAGGCGCCAGACTCGACCGCATCAAGGAAGAATGATGATGGAGAATCTTCTTCACGCGATACCGCAGAGATGTAAAGCTGATCTGATGCTCGAGTGGTGGCTACATCGAAGAGGCGTTTCTCATCTTCTGCCAGCGAAGCTGCAGTCATCATGTCGAACTGAATCTGGGCAATATCTTCACTGTGACGAATACGTTCGACGAGACGTTCGGCTCCGAGCAGAGTGCTGCGCTGCTTGAGATTTGGCCAGATGCCTTCTTGAATACCGGCGACAAAGACCCGCTTGTATTGCAACCCTTTCGCTGAGTGAACCGTAAGGAGCTCGACGACATCGGGGCGAATACCTTTGGCGGTAATAACATCGGTGACGATATTTTCTTGCGCAATTTCAGATAAGAAGATTCGAGGATGAGCACCTGGCATGCGATCAATGTGGCGGGCAGCGCTATCAAAGAGTTCGACCATCGCATCGAGATCGCGATCAGCTGCCGCGCCTCGTGCACCACCTCGAAGTGCGGCACGCTGCCAAGCCTCTGATACCAACTGGTTCTCTGCATTAACCGCTTTTGACCAGATTGCCCAGAGGAGATCGTGAATCGATGAGTTCTTCTTTCGAAGTGATGCGCGCGCTTCCTTTAAAAGCAGATGCACTCGGAGAAGTTCAGCTGACTCTTCAATCGTAATATCGCCCTTATCAATCGCATCAATAATGAGCTGGCTTCCCGTGCGCTGATCTACCTCTTCATTGCGCGCTTTCAGTAAAGCAGTTCGGATGCGGCGGAGCGAGATAGAAGTGGCACCACCGAACTCGGAGAGAAGTAATCGCTCGCATACATCGAGGGTCAAGGTTTCATTTCCGGCGGCAACGCGAGCTAAGAGTAAGAAGGGCGCTAACGCTGCGTTGCTGGCGATTGCCTCGCGATCACCGGCCACTGGAATTCCAGATTGGCCAAGCGCTCGGCGAATTGCTGTCGCTGTAGTGTTCTGCGAGCGGAGAATAATCGCCATATCGCTGTAGGCGACTCTCTCGATCAGGTGCGCCCGCTTGATGTTGTAGGCGATGAATTGGGCTTCTTCGCTCTCGGATTTCACTTCAATTGCAAATTTATCTGGGGTTCCACGGTGATTGGTTTCAAGAGTGATGGTCTGCGCTTGCGGGAATGTGCTGCTGCAGTAAGCATCGACTCCATCAGGATCGGAACCGCGGAAGCGACCTACCGCAGACTTTGAATCGACGACCAAGACTAGATCCTGTGACATTAAGAGTTCGAGTAGTCGACGTTGTGCGGGATCGCTTTCGTGAAATTCATCAACCATGATGGTGGTAAATCGTTTGCGGAGTTCGGTAAGAATTTCTGGATTGGCGTTGAGATGAGAAATTGCTGCGTTGATAATCTGCGCCGGGTCGATCCTCATCTTTGAATCTGCTGCAGCAGATTCCATATCGGCAGAGACCTCGAGGTACTGCTGCCAGAATCGTGCAGCGGGTGCCCAAAACTTTTCACCGAGGCGCCCACCCATCTCTGCCAATTGTTGCGGTGAGATATTGCGTTCCGTCGCGCGCATCATCAAGTCGCGGAGTTCGCGGATAAATCCTTGTGTCAGAAGTGGTTCACCCATCATTGCAGAGTTGTCGCCACCAAGATTTCGTAAATCTGACGGCCACCAATCAGCACCATCTTCAATATTGCCTTCAAGCAAGATTTTGATAAATGATTCTTGTTCGGCACCTGAGATCAACACTGTTTCGCGAAAGTTCTCACCAGCGCTCATCTGCAAAATAGAGAATGCCAGCGCATGGAAGGTGCGTGCAACGGGTTCCTGAACTGTGCCTCCTGCTGCAATCACAATCGCATCGCGAATCTCAGAAGCTCGTTCGCGACCATAGGTAAGAATCAGAATTGAATCTGTATCGGCACCTTTCTTGATGCGATCAATGGCGCACTCAATGAGCGTTGTGGTCTTACCTGTGCCGGTAGCGCCGCGAATGATCAGTGGTGTGCGGCGGTGAGCTATTGCTTGGAGCTGCTGTGGATCCGGGTCGAGAGTGCGAGCGGTCAATACCGGTGCGGCCAATTGAAGACCCTTGGTAGCCGCAGATTTACTCATAGTACGAATTGAACCCTAGAGCAGTGACAAAAGTAGGGTTGCTCACGCTCTTCGGCTGCGAAAAATGAAGAAACCGCCGGCGAGGGTAAGGATCACAACTGCAACGACTATAGGAAGTGGAATCACGCCATCTCCCTCATCAGTGGTCACTGGAGCAGCGGTCACAGCGGGGGCATTGAGAGCAAAGGTGAAGGAATCTGAGAGTTTATGGCCATCGGCGGAAACGATTCGGTAGGTGACTTCATAGGTACCAGGCGCGTAATCGCCAGTAGGAATAGCTGCCTTTAAGTACTCACCTTCGACCCTAATATTTTCAAGTTCAATCGGTGGTCCATCTAATTCGGTGAGAAAGAGCGTATTCACATCTTGGTTTGAAATCGTGAGTAACTCTTCTGAGAATTGAATTGAAATCTCGCTCGCCATGGACATCAGCACTTGATCCTGTGCCGGCGAAACTGAGACCACCCCCGCATGTGCATTCGCCCCTACCGGCACTAACATCAACGCAAAAATTCCAAAGAGTCGAAGAGTTTTCATAGCATCAGTTTAACGACGCAAATACGAAATTCGGCGCTAACAATCGCGCCTAGAATTTGTATTTGCATCTTAGTAGCCGAGAAAAGAAAAGAGAGTTGGAATAGGCGCGATTGTTAGCGCCGGTCCAACTCTCTTTTAGTTAATGCTGGGTGAGGCTAATTGGAGCGCTTCGCGCGAGATGTTGCACGTGCGCGCTCTGCGCCATCGAGGACAACCTTACGGATGCGCACAACGGCTGGAGTAACTTCAACGCACTCGTCTTCACGACAGAATTCGAGCGCACCTTCCATGTTGAGCTTCTTAGGTGGAATCAACTTTTCAGAATCATCGGTACCTGAAGCACGCATGTTGGTGAGCTTCTTCTCGCGAACACAGTTGACATCCATATCTTCAGAACGTGAGTTCTCGCCGATAACCATGCCCTCGTAAACTTCATCGCCTGGTTCGACGAAGATTGTTCCGCGCTCTTGCACGCCGGTAAGCGCGTAAGAGGTAACGGCGCCCATACGATCTGAAACAAGAGAACCTGTTCCACGTGTACGAAGCTCTCCGAACCATGGCTCGTAAGAATCGAATACATGGTGGAGCAAGCCAGTTCCGCGAGTTTCAGTAAGGAACTCTGTTCGGAATCCGATCAAGCCACGTGATGGAACCTTGTACTCAAGGCGGATCCAGCCGGTGCCATGGTTAACCATTTGCTCCATGCGACCCTTACGAAGAGCCATCAACTGAGTAAGTACACCGAGATAATCTTCTGGCGCATCAATTGTTAAACGCTCCATTGGCTCGTGTAGCTTGCCATCAACCATCTTGGTAACAACCTGTGGCTTACCTACGGTGAGCTCAAAGCCTTCGCGCTTCATAATTTCAACGAGAACAGCGAGCTGTAGCTCTCCGCGACCCTGAACTTCCCATGCATCTGGGCGCTCGGTATTGAGAATACGAAGTGAAACGTTACCGATGAGCTCCTTATCAAGGCGATCCTTTACCTGGCGCGCAGTAAGCAACTTACCTGACTTTCCAGCCAACGGCGATGTGTTAATACCGATTGTCATCGAGATTGATGGTTCATCAACCTTGATCAATGGAAGTGCATGTGGGTTCTCGAGATCTGCAAGAGTCTCGCCCAATGTAATTGTTTCGATACCTGCAATCGCGACGATGTCTCCAGGTCCTGCTTCAGTTCCTGGAACGCGCTCAAGCGCCTCGGTAATGAGAAGTTCAGAAATCTTTACTCGCTCTTGCGTTCCATCTGTCTTCATCCACATTACAGATTGGCCCTTCTTCAGGGTACCTTCGTGGATACGGCAGAGTGCAAGACGGCCAAGGAATGGTGATGAGTCGAGGTTTGTTACGTGCGCCTGAAGTGGTGCCCCCTCGTGATAGACAGGTGCTGGAACAGTATCTTGAATTACCTTAAAGAGAACATCGAGATTCTCTTCATCTGGCAATCCACCATCTGCTGGACGGTTCAGTGATGCGCGACCGTTCTTTGCAGATGCATAGACAACTGGGAAATCAATCTGATCTTCATTGGCATCAAGATCAAGGAAGAGCTCGTAAGCCTCATCGACAACTTCTGCGATACGTGAGTCAGGACGGTCTGTCTTATTGATAAGCAAAATAACTGGAAGGTTCTTCTGCAAAGCTTTACGCAATACGAAGCGAGTCTGAGGCAGTGGGCCTTCTGATGCATCAACGAGCAAGATAACGCCATCGACCATTTCGAGACCGCGCTCGACCTCGCCACCGAAGTCGGCGTGGCCAGGGGTATCAATAATGTTGATGACTGAATCACCACGGCGAACCGCAGTGTTCTTAGCAAGAATTGTGATTCCCTTTTCGCGCTCGAGATCCATCGAGTCCATCATGCGGTCTTGACCCTCATCCTGCTTCTTGTGAGCAGCGAAGGCACCTGACTGCCACAACATCGCATCAACCAGCGTTGTCTTTCCATGGTCAACGTGAGCGATGATCGCGACGTTACGGATGCTGTCGCGGGTCTTTACTGGCAGGTCTTTGAGGTGTGCTTGGACTTTTGGCATTGAGATGAAACTCCATAAATAAGGGCACTAAATTGGAAAGTGCAGACCTGAATCTTACCGTAGAGCCCTATTTAGAGATAATCCCCTCGTATTAAGTTGGATTTAACCCTATAGAAATCTCAATCACTCGATCACATCAATAGAATTACCCAATGCGCCTTGGAGTCCTCGATGTTGGTTCCAATACCGTCCACCTCCAAATCATGGATGCCCATCATGGATCAGCGCCTGTGGCATTTCAGAGTTTTAAAGAAGAGATCAGGCTCGCGGAATATTTGACCGAATCCGGGGAACTTTCAGAAGAGGGCATAGCAACTTTACTTGCAACGCTTAATAGATTGAAGAATGCAGCAAGGGCTATCAAACTTGATGACATGTTGGCATTTGCCACTTCCGCAATACGCGAAGCGAGTAATTCGGAGGCGGTATTGCAGGCAGTGCAGGAAAATACCGGAGTTGATCTGCAGGTCCTTTCAGGTACCGATGAGGCGCGCTTTACATTCTTAGCGGTGCGTCGCTGGGTGGGCTGGTCTGCTGGTGATGTAATCCTGCTTGATATTGGCGGAGGCTCATTGGAGATTGCAACTGGCGATCAAGAGAATCCCGCGTATTCAAATTCTGTAATGCTCGGTGCTAATCGCATGACTCGTCAATTTCTTACTGGTGATCCATTTAACGAAAAGTCACTCAACAAATTACGAACTCATATTGCAGAAACAATGCAGCCACTTAAATCTGAAGTCGGTGACAATGAAAACCGCACTGCAATCGGAACAAGTAAGACTTTCCGAACATTGCGACGGATTCAACAGAACTTCCTACCTGAACTTGGCGGATCGCTGACTCGCGAGGGCTTGAATATTATTGTGCCGAAGCTATCGAAAATGACGCATGGGCAACGAGCAGAGTTGCCGGGTGTATCAGCGAGCCGCGCGCGCCAAATTGTCGCTGGTGCGATGGTTGCTGAAGGCGCAATGACCGCCATGGGCATTGAGAAGATTGCGCAATGCCCATGGGCGCTTCGAGAAGGAATCGTCCTTCAGCGCTTTGACTGGTTGAAGTCTTAAGCCAATTTAACCCTAAGCAAATTTAACCTTGGGGTGGCGGATGAATTCAACCGAATGCACCTTGTCGCCACGGTGATGAACAACCCATGCATCTGCTGGATCTAAATCATCAGCTGAGTATTCGACTCGGGCAAGTTTGGTAAGGATTTCAGGGATGATGGGATTATGCCCAGCAACTAATTGATTGCCTGGGTATCGCATCAAATGACGAACATAATTCAACGCTTGCTTCGAATCTTTCTCATAACTCTCTTCGTTGAGATCGGCCGTAGCTGTAACTTTAAGATTCAGAAATTCTGAGAGTGGCTCCACCGTCGCATAGCAACGTGACGCATCGGAAGAGAAGATTCCTTCGATTCCAAATGGCACCAACTGACTAATCAAGCGCTTGCCTTGTTCGACACCTTCTGGTGAGAGAGGGCGATCTAGGTCGTAATCGTTCCAATCACTGCGCTTGACCGCCTTTGCGTGGCGCAAGAGAATCAATGTAGATGTATAGCGTTCGCGATTAATGAACTCATCGAGAATATCGCGATCTTCATCATAGGTGAGGAAATGCCGAGCCTCTTTAATCGAGACCCACTCGATTTTATCGACCTCACTATTTGGTGCGAATGAATTTGTTGTAGGCAGCGCTTGCGCCATCCAGTATTTAACCTTCTTCTTTCCTTCACCAATCTTGTATGAGGAAGAGCCTAGGTATTGACCAAAAATCGCAGCGTGACCGGTCTCCTCCATCACTTCTCGATACGAGGCCGCGATTGCTGTCTCACCATCTTCGACCTTGCCCTTTGGAAAACTCCAATCATCATATTGCGGGCGATGGACTAAAAGGATTTCGAGTTCGAAAGGTGTTTCTTCGCGCCATAGGACTGCTCCAGCTGCTTTTATCATTTCTTATACCTTTCGATGAAGTACTCCTGGAAATCTTCCAGTTGCTTACCTTCCGGGCCATTCTTGATGTAGTGCCATGAATCGTCTTCCGTCATCTCCCACATACGAAAACGTGGAGAGATAGATAGATCTAAAATTGTGCGTAGTTCATCTTTATGGTCTTCTTCATCCACGCGGATGAGAGCTTCAACTCTGCGATCCAGATTACGCTCCATGATGTCGGCGCTGCCGATATAGAACTCTGGGGTACCACCATTGTGGAAGCTATAGATACGCGAATGTTCGAGGAAACGACCCAAAATAGAGCGGACTCGAACGTTTCCTTGCCTTGCTACTTTGCTCAAACGGAAAGAGCATGCACCGCGGACGAAGAGGTCGATTGGAACCCCATCCTTTGCCGCTGCGTAAAGCGCTTCAATCATCTCGTTATCAACTAATGAATTGACTTTCCAGCGAATCTGCGAAGGTTTGCCATCTAAATGGTTACTGCGTTCACGCTCAATTTTTTCGAGCAGGTTTTTTCTAATTCCATGTGGCGCGACAAGTAAGCGCGAATAATTAGATTCTGAATGAACACCGCTGAGATGATTGAAAAGTTTTAAAAGATCTTGGCCAAGTACTTGATCTGCGCTCATGATTCCGAGATCGTCGTAAATGCGGGCAGTCTTTGGGTTGTAGTTACCTGTACCAATGTGCGAATACACGGTGAGGCCGTGATCTTCTTTTCTGACGACCAAACTGGCTTTCGCATGCGTCTTTAAGCCAAGTACGCCGTAAACGACATGCGCTCCGGCGTCTTCTAGCTTCTTCGCCCAACGCACATTTGCTTGTTCATCAAATCGAGCTCGGAGTTCGATAACTGCAAGGACCTGCTTACCGGCCTTCGCTGCCTCTATAAGTGATTTCATGATCTGCGAATCACCAGAGGTGCGATAAAGAGTCTGCTTAATAGCGAGCACCTTGGGATCTTGTGCCGCTAACTCAACAAAACGAGTTACCGTTGATGTAAAAGTTTGATATGGATGATGAAGCAAGAGTTCGCCTTCACGGATTGCTGAAAAGAAGGAGTCAGCATCATGGCGGTCAATATCTTCTAGGCGAAGGGGTTGCACAGAGCGCATCGGCGCATCTTTGAGTTGGGGAAGGTTGAGATTGGCCATTTCGAAGAGATAGGTCAGATCTAGCGGTGGCTTATGGATAAAGACTTCGTGCGGTTCAATTTCAAGTTCCTCAGTCAGTTTTTCAAGCAAGCGCGGTGCAACTCCTTGCTCAACTTCCATTCGGACTGCAGCACCAAATTTGCGTCGTGATAACTCTTCTTCCAAGGATTCAAGTAGGTCATCAGCGTCTTCTTCATCAATATCAAGATCTTGATTTCGGGTGACACGAAAGAAGTAAATCTCTTCAATTCTTACGCCAGCGAGCAATAGATGTAGGTGTTCTGCAATGAGATCTTCAAGCAAAATGTATGAGTAATCATTCTCATTTATTCGCACCATACGAGAAACATTTGAAGGAACTTTGACGCGCACAAATTGTTCTTCGCCATCAACTGAATTGCGACCAATAATTCCAAGATTAAGTGAGAGTCCAGAGATATGTGGGAAGGGATGTGCTGGATCGGAAGCTAATGGAGTCAACACTGGAAAAATTTCTGCAATAAATTTATCTGTAAGCGGCTCCTTTTCTGAGTCAGAGAGTGAATCCCAGCTCACGCGTTTTATTCCTTCATTTGTAAGTCGTGGCTTCAAATCATTAATCAAGAGATATGAGACCCGATCTTGCAGGACTCTCACCTTGCTATGAATAGCTGTGAGAAGTTCGCGTGGAGTGAGGCCAGAGATTAATGGATCGTTATTTCCGAATTCAATTTTTCGCTTCAGACTTGCTACTCGCACCATAAAGAACTCATCTAGATTGGATGAGTAAATGGCGAGAAATTTGACGCGCTCAAGGAGCGGGAGTTTCTGGTTTTCGGCAAGCTCTAAGACGCGAGTATTGAAATCGAGCCAGCTAAGATCGCGGTCGATAAAGCTGCTCTGAGCGTTCTTCACCCCTTAAGAGTGCTCATCCAAGATGAACAACAGGTGTGCAACATATATCGATATCCCGAACGCCAGATAAAAGGTGGGGAATACCCGCGCTATTTCACTAGATAGCGTCCTAGATTGTCGAAGTAACTCTCCATGCCCGCTTTGGCGCCTTCTGCTTGATCAGCCGGAAGTTCTCCAAATTGCGTAAAGCTGACCCAAGAATTTTCACCGCGATCTTCAAAATCAATTTCGATGCGATGCGCCTCATCGGTAATTACGCGCGCTTTGAATTCATTCTCATCTTGGGTGTAATTCATCGAATGAACAATCTTCTGGTTCTCAATTAGCTCCGAATATGTGCCGAAGAAGTAGGCGTTAAATCCATGAGCGCTGACATCAACTCCAACAGTCCACCAACCACCAATAACAGGTTCTGAAACAACCGAACCTGGAACCACTGAGAGATCTGTTGGTGAGTACCAATCTTGCAGCGCTGACTCATCCATCCATGCGTGCCAGAGCTGTGAAACATTTACTGGGTATTCACGTTCTACTGAATAAAGTTTTCTCATACGTTGAAACGGAATTCCACTACATCACCATCGTGCATGACGTACTCCTTGCCTTCCATACGTACCTTGCCGGCTGACTTTGCTTCCGCCATAGATCCAGCAGCGATCAAATCATCGAACGAAACAATCTCTGCCTTGATAAATCCCTTTTGGAAATCTGTATGGATCACACCGGCAGCCATTGGTGCAGTGTCCCCCTTATGAATCGTCCAAGCACGAGCCTCTTTTGGTCCGGCAGTTAAGTATGTTTGCAAGCCAAGGGTGTCAAAGCCAACGCGTGCGAGTGTGGCAAGACCTGGCTCGGTCATTCCGACTGCTTCTAGTAATTCAAGTGCATCTTCATCTGGAAGTTCGGCGAGCTCTGCTTCGGTCTTTGCATCTAAGAAAATTGCCTCAGCCGGGGCAACCAGTGCGGATAACTTTGCACGAAGTTCTTGATCACCAAGTTCAGCTGCATCTACGTTAAAGACATAGAGAAATGGTTTTGCAGTAAGTAGGTGAAGTTCGTAAATAAGTGAGAGGTCTACTTTTGAAGTCGACAGTGGCTTACCTGATTGAAGGTGTGCCTCTGCTTCCTTTACCGCTTCAAGAACGGCAGTCTTCGACTTATCTGTACGTGCTTCTTTTTCTAGTCGAGGAATTGCTTTCTCGATTGTCTGTAAATCTGCAAGAGCGAGCTCGGTATTAATCGTTTCAATGTCGCTCGATGGATCAACTCGACCATCAACGTGGACTACATCGCCATCAGTGAAGACGCGGATCACCTGACAGATTGCATCAGTCTCGCGGATATTTGCCAAAAACTTGTTGCCGAGGCCAGCACCCTCAGAAGCGCCCTTTACGATTCCGGCGATGTCTACAAAGGAGAGCGCTGCGGGAAGTAACTTCTCAGAGCCAAAGATTGCGGCGAGCTTTGCCAAGCGCTCATCTGGAACGCCTACGACACCCACGTTTGGCTCGATCGTAGCGAAGGGATAGTTCGCAGCGAGAACGTTGTTCTTGGTGAGGGCGTTGAAGAGGGTTGATTTTCCGACGTTTGGCAGGCCGACGATTCCAATTGAAAGACTCATAGTGGCCTAAGAGTAAGGCGTGGCCTATCTATCCGTGAAATCAGCAGATTTGTCACCCACTCCTGCGACGATAGCCCCATGTCTAACGCACTTACTATCTCGGTTGTACTTCTCCTTGGTTTAGCAATCGGCCTTCTCCTTGGACTTCGCTTGGGTCGCGCCAATTCTTCTACTGCATCCAACGAACTTATTGCGGTCAAAGCTCTCCTAGAAAAGAGCGAAGAGCGTCTCAAAGAAGCCGAGGGTAAGAACGATGCGCAATCGAAGATTGCAACGCAGCTAGAAGATATGAAGACTTCAGTCGAGCGTATGCGTCAACAAGCAAGTGAAGCTGCCGAAAAACGAATTCAATCCGAGACGGATCTCAATCGAACAATTACTGAAATGCGTACCGCATCCTCTACCCTCTTTGACGAAACTCGTAAAATTGCTGGAGCACTTTCTAGCTCGCAATCTCGCGGCAAATTTGGCGAAGCACAACTCGAACTCTTGCTAGAGCTTGCTGGTCTTACTGAAGGAATCGAGTACACCGCGCAGCGTTCAACAACAGGCGAAGATTCGAACGGTATTCCAGATGTCACGGTAAAGATGCCTGGCGATGCCAAAATCTTTATCGATTCAAAGTTTCCATTTGAGCGCTTCCTTGATGCATTTGCCACCGAGGACCAATCGCTACGAGATCAACATTTGAAAGCGCACTCAGAAGATCTTCTCAAGCATGCCGTCGCGCTATCTAAACGTGGCTATCACAAATCAGAGGGTTCTCCCGATGTTGTTGTGCTCTTCCTTCCCTTTGAAACGCTGTTAGCAGAGGCGCTTCGAGTCAATCCACTGCTGCTCAATAAAGCCTTTGATGTTAATGTCACGATCGCAACCCCTACAACAATGATGGCGCTACTGCGTTCGGTCGGACATCTCTATACCCGCAATAAATTGGCAGAGAACGCTGATGACATCACCAAGGTTGCATCGACATTCCTCAAGAACCTCACTCTTCTCCATAGCAAGATTGTTGCTGTCGGAAAGGCTATTAATTCAACTGCTAAGGCTTATGAAGATTTAGTGCCAACTGCCGAGAAAACAGTTCTCTCCCCGGCAAAGAAAATTCACTCACTCGGCGTTGCAGGCGATAAAGAGAAGCTCGCAATCCAATATCCTGAGGCACCAGCTGATGTTCGCGAGCTCAATAACCCTGATCTCGTGGAAGCTGAGGATTACATCGATGTAGAGATAGTTGAGGCGAATAATGACTAAGGCGAAGAACATTGCGCTTAAGAAGCCGGTCCTTCCTGGTCCTGGCTTAAAGAAAGAAGGCATCGTCTTCTTGCAGACTGTCGCAATCGCTTTCTTTACCCTCGCCGAACTCTTTATCCGCAGTGGCGCCGGCATCATCTCGGGCTTGGTGATCCTTTTAGTGACCTATGGCGGAGTCGAATACGGGCGCACCGGAACTCGTTATGTCACAGCGGTAACGCCACCACTGGCATATGCAGCTACCGTACTTATTTACACAATCGCGACCGATGGTCTTCGCATCTCAAAGGTAGGCGTTGATTTCATCGCTTCTCTTGCCAGCGTTGCGCCGTTCTTACTGATTGCCGCGCTCTACGGCTGGTACCAATTCCTTAATGAGCGCGCAAAGAGCCGCCCTTCAAAGCGAAAGATAGCTTCAGCTTAATTACTGCGCTGCCGCCTTCATATCTGAACGAAGGTTCTGCGGAAGAGCAAAGGTCAGCGACTCTTTCTTCGCCTCCACCTCTTGCTGATCATGGAAACCGCGAACCTCGAGCCACTTCAATAGATCTTGCACCAAAATCTCTGGCACTGATGCACCGCTAGTTACACCAACGGTCTCAACGCCCTCTAGCCATTCATCTTTAGCTTCTGATGCATAGTCCACAAGGTAGGCTGCTTTTGCGCCATATTCAAGTGCGACTTCGACAAGTCGCACAGAGTTTGAAGAGTTTGTAGAACCTACAACGAGAACCAAATCCGATTGCGCTGCGATTCCACGAATCGCCTCTTGCCGATTCTGCGTTGCGTAACAGATGTCATCAGATGGAGGGGATGCAATCTCTGGAAAGCGTTCTTTCAAGATTGCAACTGATTCAAGAGTCTCATCAACACTCAAAGTTGTCTGACTTAGCCAGATTAAATTCTTACCTGGAGTTGGTTGAACGCTGCGTGCGCCATCAAGGCCATCAACTACACGTACCTGTCCTGGCGCTTCGCCTGCAGTTCCTTCAACTTCTTCGTGACCTTCGTGACCAATTAAAAGGATTTCGGTATCGGCATCTGCAAAACGCTTGACCTCATGATGCACCTTAGTAACGAGCGGGCAGGTGGCATCAATTGTCTTGAGGTTGCGAGCTGCGGCCTCAGCATGAACTGCGGGTGAAACACCGTGAGCAGAGAAGACCACAGTCTTGCCTTCCGGAACTTCGTCCGTTTTATTGACGAAGATAACTCCGCGCTGTTCGAGCGTTGCGACAACATGCTTATTGTGAACGATCTCTTTACGGACATAGAGGGGAGCTCCATAGAGCTCGAGCGCCTTTTCGACGGTCACAATTGCACGGTCAACGCCAGCGCAATATCCACGCGGCGCAGCGATCAAAACTCTCTTAGCCATGGCTGCAGTCTATTAGCCTTGCCCCATGTTCGAAACTTCAAGTGACTCCCCCGCGCCAGTGCGCGTAGTCACGGAAGCAATCAAAGAGTATGTAGACCGCCTTGGCCCGATTTGGATTGAGGGCGAGATAGCAGAGCTCAACGAACGTAGCGGAATGATGGCCTTTATGCGCCTACGCGATACCAGCGCGGATATGAGCCTTTCGGTGATGTGCCACAAATCAGTTATTGCTGCAGTCAAACCTTTGCCGGCGAATGCGCGAGTAGTCATCTATGCCAAGCCATCTTGGTATACAAAATCTGGAACGCTCTCTATGTCGGCGAAGGAGATTCGCCAGGTCGGTGTCGGTGAACTTCTAGCCAGACTTGAAGCTTTGAAAACTCTTCTCGCATCGGAAGGTTTGTTTTCACTCGATCGTAAAGTTGCACTGCCTTTGCTACCACGCAAGGTTGGTTTGATCTGCGGTCGTAATACTGATGCCGAGAAAGATGTGGTCGAGAATGCGCGCCGCCGTTGGCCAGCTGTCGAGTTTGAGGTTCGTGAAGTAACCGTGCAAGGTGCTGCAGCTGTAGTAGAAGTCTCCGCCGCCTTGCGAGAACTTGAAGCTGATAGTGAAGTTGATGTCATCATCATTACTCGTGGTGGTGGTTCTTTTGAAGACCTACTCCCTTTCAGTGATGAATCTCTGATTCGTTTAGCTGCTGATTGTCAGACTCCAATAGTCAGCGCCATTGGCCACGAGAAAGATTCGCCTCTTCTCGATTTGGTGGCCGACTATCGCGCATCTACTCCGACCGATGCAGCAAAACGAGTGGTGCCTGATATTGCGGAGGAGATTGCGAATATTCAAAAGATGCGCGACCGCGCCTTTCGAGCACTCTCCGCGCGTGTGGATTACGAGCAGAACTTCATTTCTCAGTTGCGCTCTCGTCCAGTCATGAAGGATCCTGGCGCGTTCTTAACTATCTTGAGTGATGAACTGCGCGATCTGCGCCAGCGCTCAACGCGAAGCTTTACCGCGACAATTGATGCAGAACGAAAAGAGTTGAAGGCAATTACCGCCCACCTGCGTTCCCTCTCACCGCAGTCGACTTTAGATCGAGGCTACTCCGTTGTGCGCAACGCTAAGGGTGATGTGATTCGTGACCCGAAGCAGGTAAAGAGCGGAGATATTCTCGCTATTAAAGTGGCCAAAGGCGAGACCAGCGCCACAGCCAACTAACTCGCTCCTTCTGCCCCGAGGAGTAGATTTGGCTCATGGCCGACAAGAAGCTCTCGTATGAAGCAGCCCGTGATGAACTCGCTGAAATTGTTGAATCCCTGGAGGATGGAAGTGCCTCGCTCGAAGAGTCGCTGAAGTTGTGGGAGCGTGGCGAAGAGCTAGCGAAGATCTGCCAAGAGTGGCTCGATGGCGCCAAGGCGAAGCTCGCTTCTGTGAAGAAAGAGGCGTGACACATGGCTCCGACATTTTCCTATTCAGATTTACTTCCACTCGGTGAAGACACTACGCAATACCGTTCACTTGGAAGCGATGGAGTGTCAGTTGTAAAGCTCGGCGATAAAGAGTTTCTGCAGGTCTCACCTGAGGCGATTGCGAAGTTAACTGAAACTGCAATTCACGATATCAACCATTACCTACGCCCTGACCACTTACAGCAGTTGGCGAATATTTTGAAAGATCCGGAAGCCTCTGCCAATGATTGCTTCGTTGCACTCGACTTGTTAAAGAATGCAAACATTGCAGCCGGTGGAGTTTTGCCGATGTGCCAAGACACTGGCACTGCACTTGTGATGGGTAAGAAGGGTCAGTATGTCTTGACCACTGCTAAAGATGAGGTCGCGGTCGCGCAAGGTGTTTACGACGCATATACAAAACTCAACCTTCGCTATTCGCAGATGGCCCCTGTAACAACATGGGAAGAGAAGAACACAGGTAACAACCTGCCAGCCCAAATTGAGATCTATGCCGATAGCGATCATCAAGATGAATACAACTTCCTTTTCATCGCTAAAGGCGGCGGTAGCGCCAACAAGTCCTATCTTTACCAAGAGACAAAAGCTGTGCTCAACCCGGCATCATTTATCAATTGGCTCGATGACAAGTTGCGATCACTAGGTACCGCAGCGTGCCCGCCGTATCACTTAGCGATTGTTATCGGTGGTACCAGCGCAGAGCACTGCGTAAAGACTTCAAAGCTGGCATCGACGCATTACCTCGATAGCTTGCCAACTTCAGGAGATGCCGCAACTGGCCATGGTTTCCGTGATCTCGAGCTGGAGAAGCAGGTCTTAGAGCTCACTCGCACATTGGGAATCGGTGCTCAGTTCGGTGGAAAGTACTTCTGCCACGATGTCCGCGTTGTGCGCCTTCCACGCCACGGCGCATCCTTACCAATCGCCATCGCTGTCTCATGTTCAGCAGATCGCCAGGCGAAGGCAAAGATCACAAAAGATGGCATCTTCCTCGAGCAGCTAGAGACAGATCCAGTTCACTTTATGCCAGAAACAACTGATTCTCACCTCGACGATAACGTGGTGAAGATCGATCTCAATCAGCCAATGGATGCGATCCGCGCAGAGCTTTCAAAGTATTCAGTGAAGACTCGCGTCTCGTTAACTGGCACGATCGTTGTTGCCCGCGATATCGCACATGCGCGCATCAAGGCGATGTTGGATGAAGGCAAGCCGATGCCAGATTATTTAAAGAACCATGCCGTCTACTATGCAGGCCCTGCGAAGACTCCAGAAGGCTATGCCTCAGGATCGTTCGGTCCAACCACTGCTGGTCGTATGGATTCCTATGTTGATTACTTCCAATCCCACGGCGGTTCGCATGTGATGCTCGCAAAGGGCAACCGTTCTAAGTCGGTGACTGATGCATGTGCCAAGCACGGCGGGTTCTACCTTGGATCTATTGGTGGACCGGCAGCTCGTCTGGCCCAAGATTGCATTAAGAAGGTTGAAGTATTGGACTTTGAAGATCTTGGAATGGAAGCGGTTTGGAAAATCGATGTCATTGATTTCCCAGCCTTCATCGTGGTTGACGATAAGGGAAATGATTTCTTCGCCGAGACTATGCGACCTTTGACGATCGGCAAGAAGCCGTAATCTTTATTGGTCTAAATACAGGTAAGGCTTAGTAATACTTAGAACGCTTGAACTTCGCCCATGCCTTGCATGGAGTCTCGTAGCGGATATCGATGTAGCGAAGTCCCCAACGAATCTGGGTCACCGGGTTGGTGCGCCAATCTGTTCCGACAACGTCCATCTTTGAAGCCGGTAGCGCCTGTGCGATTCCATGTGCACCAGAACGGTAGTTGTGAGCCTTGTAGTTCCAGTGGCTCTCTTTAGTCCAAAGACGGTTGAGGCAGCCATACTGATCTGCTCCCCAGCTGTAGTCGCTCTCCATAATGGTGCGAGCGACATACTTTGCGCCAGCCGGTTTGCGTGCGAGTTCAACCTGGCGGGCAAGGAAGGCAACGTGAGCCATCTCTGAAAATTGTGTAGATACGGCTCGATTGAGATCGGCTTCCTTGGCTATCGTCAGATTGCCGGCCGAACCCAAATTGCCAGCAGAGCTCTGAGGCAGATTGAGGCGGGTAGAGGTTGGGAAGTCGAGACCATTGGCAGTTGGCTGAGCCACCGTGAGGATCAAGAAGGCAGCGACGAGCGACCAGATGCTGCGCTTCTTAGAAGCGATTGCGGTAACTGCCATCGTTGTAACTCACCTGCCTCTCTCACCTTGATAGCCCTGTCTTCTGACCTGGCAACGGGCTATAGAGTTCCAAGGGATGAGGCGTGTCGCAAATTTTTCCCCGCGTGAGTCGGAAATTCCCAGAAATTGTGAGGAATGGGGATAAGTAAAAGTGCTGGTCAGAAAGGGCAAAGTCCTAAATGTCCGATTTGTGACTGTGAGATTTAAATGAGGCCTATTTGCCCATCCGGCTAGCTCGTCGTGCCGGTTATTTACCTAACCGGCTAGCTCGTCGTGCCGGTTATTTACCTAACCGGCGGTGGCGGAGCGAGTAGTCGCGCAGAGCGCGAAGGAAATCGACGCGACGAAAGTCCGGCCAGTAAGCCTCGCAGAAGTAGAACTCCGAGAGCGCCGATTGCCAGAGCAGGAAACCACCGAGGCGTTGTTCGCCAGAGGTGCGAATCAAGAGATCGGGATCGGGCTGGCCGGCGGTATAGAGGTGGCGACCGATCGCCTCCGCATCTAAATCAGCGGTCGCCTCAGCCAAGGTACGTCCCGCCTTTGCCTCTTCGCCCAAGTAGCCCTTCACCGCATCCACGATTTCACGTCGCCCGCCGTAGCCAACGGCGACATTGACCTGAAGATGCGAGTTAGGGCAGCCAGGCAGGCTCGCCAACTTTGCCGCTAAAGGTTCTGGCAACATATCGAGCGCGCCAACAGCTTTGATACTCCAACGCTTACGAGCAGAGAGGTCATCGACAATCTCGCTAATCACATCAATCAAAGTCGCGACCTCTTCTGGCGAGCGCTTGAAGTTATCGGTGGAGAGCATCCAGAGCGTTACAACCTCTACCTGGGTCTCTTCACACCAACCTAAGAGGTCGGCAATCTTCTGCGCGCCCCGTTTATGGCCAAAGGGATCTGCCGCATCGGGATTCTGTTTCGCCCACCGTCGATTGCCATCGAGAGTGACTCCGATATGGCGTGGGGTTTTCGAAAAGTCGAGATCCTTGATGATTCGCCACTCATAGAAAGGGTAGAGCAGCGACTTAATCTGACTACGAATACTTGGCAACTATTTTCCGCTCGGCGATAAATGAAGCCACTGGAATGGTTCCGGCTGCGACCAAGGCGATGATGACCGGGAGGGAGATTCGCTTCTGCACCGCTAATTGGAGAACGGTGAGGATATAGACGATATAGAAGTAGCCATGGGCGATCGGAACCACGATAAATGGGTTGTTCTCATCAAAGGCGTTAAAGGCGTACTTGGCGATCATGTAGATCACGAGCAGGATTAAATTGATGCCGCAGATGATCGCCATGCTGCGGAAACGGCCGAGTGAGGTGGTGATGAGAGGGCTTTTCATAGCCCTAACTCTAACTCTCCACACTCTCACTTTCTACGACTGCTTCATCACGGCGCTTATAGAAAGGTGCCCAGAGAACGAGCGCTGCCATCACCCACCAGATCACTACATAAGAGATGTGTTGCCAGTAATACCCTGGGACTTTGCCTTGTGGTTGGCCGATTTCAATTCGGGTGCGTTCGACAGAACCAGCGCGGCTCTCCTCTGAGGTAACGGCGATAAAGCCATCGTAGAGCTGGTAATCGGTCACGGCGGTAAGAACGCTGCTATCGAGGCGAGAGAGTTCTGAGAGCGATTCGGTTGCACGATTTTCGAATTGGCTCGGTTGGAGCGTTCCAGTGATTGTCACCTTTGTTGACATAACAATCTCTGGTGACTTCAGGCGGTCTTCCCAAAGTCCACGCAGAACAAGAATTGCAGATGCGCTATCGACCTGGAGCAAGGCCGCTTCCCAATCTCTGACTACGCCAGCGCGGTCTGGCTGATTTGGTGCTTTGTAATTGGCGATGTAATAGCCAGTGACCTCAACTGATTTTCCAAAAGCTGGAACTGGTAGCGCACCTTGGGCAGATGTCAGATCTGAGAGTTGATAGATGCGCTGATCTTGTAGAACAGGTTGCTTTTGAAGTTCAGATAACTCTTCTGCGCGATCGAGTTGCCACATGCCGAGGGCAATAAAGATTGAGGCGAGCGCGAGAACGACCAGCCCTTGGAGTAATTTCTTAATTTTGCCCGTCATCTTCGCGATTAATCATGCGGTTGTAACGCTTGTAAAAGCTGCGAAGAAGGAAGACCATACTTGCGACTAGCAGAATCATTGTGAGCGAGCTGGCTAGACCCATGTCTACATCTTTATCCATGAGAAGATTCTCCCATGAGTGGGGCCGACAACCAATTTGATTTTAACGACCGCTACGGCGTGCGCAATCAGCGCGCTTGGGTTCCATATGCCCTCTCTTTCTTTTTGATTGGCGGAGGATGGTTGTTATGGGCGGCCTTCCATCACGCAGAACCTGCAATCTCTCACTCCCTCGTCGCATTTGATAACACTGACCCTCGTAATACCGAGATTCGGTTTATCGTGACTCGTCGTGATCCATCTCTGCCTGCAACCTGCATCGTTGCGGCGCGAGATTTCGATAAGGTGATTGTCGGTCAAGTTGTGACCCGAATTCCTGCCAGCAGTGGCGCCATCGAACGTACGGTGAGCATTCCTTCACGCGCAGATGCAGTCAACGCTGGCGTGACCACCTGTTACCTCGACTAGTTTTCATCTGACTGTCGGCGGGTTATCTGCGGAATATCGCAGATGAGGTATCCCTAGTATTCTTTCGCGCTATGAGCACAGGACAGACATGGCTAACCCAGGAGGCGGCAGATCGCCTCGCGGCAGAGCTTGCCCATTTAGAGGGCGAAGGGCGTAAGGATGTCACTGCCAAAATTGAAGCTGCTCGCGCCGAAGGTGATTTAAAGGAGAACGGTGGCTACCACGCTGCTCGTGACGAGCAGGGAAAAATGGAAGCTCGTATCCGCCAATTGAAGCAGATGCTCGAGAATGCCCATATTGGAACTCCGCCAGCGAGCGCAGATGGAAAAGTTGGCGCAGGAATGGTTGTCACAGCACTCATCGCAGGCGATGAAATGAAATTTCTCTTAGGTTCTCGCGAGATTGCATCCGGTGATCTCGATGTGTACTCAGAAAAATCACCGCTCGGTGCTGCAGTGCTTGGTGCAGAAATAGGTGCAACTGTTTCATATACCGCGCCTAATGGCCGCGAGATTAAGGTTGAGATTAAGGCTGCTGAGTTCTTCGCGTAGTTAATGCGCTCTCATTACTTTCATGAACCAACCCCATCCGGTATTTCCTCCATATACCGTTGATGATGCACGGCGCGAGGTAACTGTCACCGAAATTAAATATGGTGATGATCGTGACCAAATACTTGAAATTTATGGCGATAGTACAGTCGTGCATTCAACACTCGTTTTGATACACGGTGGATATTGGCGCAATCTCTTTGACCGCGAACATATGCGCCCGCTTGCAGTCGCGCTCACCAAAGTTGGTTACACCGTGGTGCTTCCAGAATTTCGACGCGTTGCGGGTGAACCCGATGTCACCTTGCGCGACCTTTCTTTTGCCTTATCGACGCTTGAAGATCGCAACATCACTCTGATTGGTTACTCCAGTGGTGGCCATCTTGCACTTGTTCTTGCCGATAAGTTTCCATCGGTAAAGAAAGTAATCGGTTTGGCACCGGTTACCGATTTGATTGAAAGTCAGAGACGCGAACTCGGACGTGGTGCGGTACTCGAATGGTTGGGACGTGATGCTGATCAACGAGCAGATTTAGATCCCATGCTCCGCCCGCCGATTTCAGCACAGACAATATTTATCCAGGGAGCTCTTGATGAGCGTGTCCCGATCGAGCTCACGGAAAGTTATATCGCTGCAATGAAGCGCCACGACAAGGAAATTCCACTAGTGATCTTGCCTGAGACGTCCCATTTTCAAATGATGGATATCCCAAGCAAGACCTATGAGGCTCTTATTCAAGCCCTCGCCTAGCAGGAGTTAATTTGATGCGTTGCGATAGCGACGAAGGCTGAGCGGAATAAAGACCACCATAATCAAGACGATATAAATCAGTGATGTGATCAATGGATTCTCACTTGGAAATGAACCCGCTGTCGCGCCAAATTGGTTTTCTAGACCAAAGAGCTCGCGACATGCAGCCACCATCGTTGAAACTGGATTCCACTCAGCAAAGTACTGAAGTGCGCGTGGCATACCTGTTGTTGGCGCGAATGCATTTGATAAAAATGTCAGCGGGAAAGTGACGATAAAGCTGACGTTCTGCACGACTCGAGCATCTGAAGCAGAAAGCCCTACAAGAACACCCACCCATGACAGTGCGTATCCGAAGAGAAGTAGGAATAAGAAACCAAGTGCCACGTTGCCAATACCGCTGCTTGGGCGCCAGCCGACTGCATAACCTGCGATTCCCATCACGGCGAGAACGACAATGTTGAGAAGTGAATCTCCCAATGTGCGACCAACAACGAGCGCAGATTGCGAAATTGGAAGAGATCTAAAGCGATCGATCAAACCCTTCTTCATATCTTCTGCAAGTCCTGATGCTGTGCCTGCCAATGTAAAGGCAACTGTCTGCACAAAGATTCCTGGCATCAAGAGCTGTACATACCCGCCTGGCTGACCTGTATCGATCGAACCGCCGAAGACATAACGGAAGAGAAGAACAAACATCACCGGCTGAATTGTTGAGAAGATCAATACTTCCGGAACACGTGTCAGTAGTCGTAACTGTCGTTGGGTAATTACTAAAGTATCTTGAAGAGCGCTCACTTGCTCTCCTCCATTTCTGAAGTGGTGTTCACTTCCGCCGCATGGCCGGTAAGAGATAAGAAAACGTCATCGAGTGATGGTCGCTTGAGTCCCACATCGAGGGCATGAATACCGGCACCTTCGAGAGCTTTAAGAACATCGAGGAGCGCTTTGGTTCCGGTTGAAACAGGAGCTGAGATCATGCGTAGGCCCTCATCAAGAGAAGGTTTGATTCCACTGATAGCGGCAACAATCTCCAGAGTCTTAGCAATCTGAGCGGTCTCGACAACCACCTCAAGGCGTTCGCCACCCACCTGTTTCTTCAACGCATCAGATGTGCCGCGAGCAATAACTTTTCCGGTATCAATCACGGCAATCTCATCGGCTAGCTGATCTGCCTCTTCCAAATACTGGGTGGTGAGGAGAAGCGTCACGCCGCCCTTTACAAGCTCTTCAATTACTCCCCACATATCTTGGCGACCGCGCGGATCAAGTCCGGTTGTTGGCTCGTCGAGGAAGAGCACCTTTGGCTTTACGATCAATGAAGCCGCTAAATCAAGACGGCGACGCATTCCACCTGAATAAGTTTTGATTGGGCGCTTTGCTGCTTCGGTGAGATTAAAGCGCTCTAGTAGCTCGTTTGCTCGAAGGACAGAATTCTTTTTTCCTAGATGATAGAGCTGACCAAACATCACCAAGTTGTCGTAGCCTGTAAGAATTTCATCAACAGCTGCATATTGACCTGAGAGTCCGATTACTTCACGAACTTTTTCAGGATGCTTAATTACATCGATACCTGCAACAGTTGCTCGACCAGAATCTGGACGGAGAAGTGTCGACAAAATGCGAACAGTTGTTGTCTTACCTGCTCCATTTGGACCAAGTACACCTAATACAGTGCCTTCTTCGACATCGAGATTAAGATTGTCGAGCGCACGAACGGCGCCTTTGTCATAAGTTTTTACAAGTTCTTCCGCGATTATTGATTTCACGGAGTAAAGTTACACCTCTATGAATCAGTCAACCAATACCCCAGCCAATTCTCCTTCGGCGACAAATGCATCTGCGAAAGAACATTCACATCGCGAAATCATGGTCATCCTCGGTGGATTGATGACGGGCATGCTCCTCGCCGCACTCGATCAGACCATCGTCTCCACTGCGCTTAAGAGCATCGTTGAAGATTTCAATGGCTTGGATCATTACACCTGGGTTGTCACCGCATACTTGTTGACTTCAACCGCATCTACCCCGCTCTACGGCAAGATTTCTGACCTTTATGGGCGGCGGGTTGTCTTCCAGTTCGCAATTGTCACCTTTCTTATTGGTTCGCTCTTAGCTGGCGCTTCTTCAAATATGAGCCAACTGATTGCCACTCGTGCCATTCAAGGCATCGGCGCCGGCGGCTTGATGGCGCTGACATTTGTGATTATCGGAGATATCGTCCCGCCACGCGAGCGAGGCCGCTATCAGGGTTACTTCGGCGCAGTATGGGGACTCTCATCTGTCGCAGGACCATTACTAGGTGGCTTCTTCTCAGATCGCGAAACTATTTTAGGAATTACCGGTTGGCGGTGGATTTTCTACATCAATATTCCATTTGGAATCGCAGCCCTCGCAATTACATCTGCGGTACTGCATATCCCAAAGATCAAGCGCGAACACAGCATTGATTACTTTGGGGCATTTCTCTTAGTCGCATCCGTTACTACGACTTTGCTCTCCGTCTCTGTCTATGGACCGCAAAATGGTTGGACGGATTCTCGTACTCTCATTTACTTGATAATCGGCCTCACCCTTGCTGCAATCTTTGTTTATTGGGAAGGTAGAGCAAAAGAACCAATCATTCCGCTCAATCTCTTTAAGAACCATACCTTCACGCTGACATCGATTCTCGGTGCAATCATCGGTGCAGGCATGTTCGGTGCAATTGTTATGTTGCCTCTCTACATGCAGGTCGTAAAGGGATACTCAGCAACAGATGCCGGATTAAAGTTAATTCCTTTGATGCTTGGAATTGTTTCTACATCAATCATGAGCGGTAAGTTGATTACCAAGCACGGTCGCTACAAGCGATTCCCAATTATGGGAACTGCAATCATGACCGTTGGTATCTTGATGATGTACCGCCTTGAGATAAATACTCCATATTGGGAGATATCAATCTACGCAATCATGGTCGGTGCCGGACTTGGTCTTTCAATGCAGACCATCGTGATTGCCCTGCAAAACTCAGTTGATTTCAAGGATATGGGTGTGGCCACAAGTTCCAATACCTTCTTCCGTTCACTCGGATCGGTCTTTGGAACTGCGCTCTTTGGTGCGATTTTGACCAACCGATTAGGTCACTACCTTGCAATTAATTTGGGTAATTCTGGTGTAGCGGTCGATCCAGCCCAGCTAGAGGCACTTCAGAGCAATACGGGTCTGATCGCAACGCTTCCAGCACCTGCACAGAGCGCTGTATTGGAATCGTTTGTTAGCTCATTCCACGTGGTCTTCCTGGTAGCAGCACCAATTGTTGCAATCGGGTTCTTTATCGCGCTCTTCTTACGTGAGGCACCGCTTCGCACCAATGCCGATTATGCCGCTGCTCGCAATGAAGCAGCGGGCGAGGCGCTGGGCTAATTCTTACCAGAATTAGAGACTGGAACCCCCTTCGCGAATTTCCACGTGAAGTAGGGGTCCTTGTCTTTGCCTCTTTCTTTGTCGCCGTTGGATTCGGAATCATCGCGCCTACTTTGCCGCTCTTTGCCAGTTCCTTCGGAGTTAACAATGCGCAGGTGGGAGCAATTATCTCCGCCTTCGCATTTGCTCGATTTGGTAGCGGTTTAATCTCAGGCAAACTCGTTGATGTCTTTGGTGAGCGCATGGTCTACACCGTTGGCGTTGGATTTGTTGCCGTCTCATCCGCGGCAGCTGCACTAGCTCAGTCATATTCACAGTTGCTTATCTTTCGTGCAGCTGGTGGTTTGGGTTCATCGATGTTCTCAGTCGCCGCAGGTTCTCTACTGCTTAGAGTTGTCTCTGATAATCAACGTGGTCGCGCGCAATCGTTATATAACGGATCATTTCTTATCGGAATGGTTGGCGGTCCAGTTATAGGTGGAGCGCTCTCTGCCTTCTCATTACGTGCACCGCTGGCAATTTATGCCGCACTCCTGGCGGTCTCAAGTATTTCGGCCGCGCTATTGCTCCGTGGTTCTGCACTTGCCGCAAAGCCAGAGAGTAGAGCCGAGAAGACATCCATCATGGATGCGTTGCGGTTAAAGCCATATCGAATCGCGCTTGCCATCTCATTTAGCACTGGTTTCATTCTCTTCGGAATGGGTCGCTCGATAGTTCCACTCTTTATGGTCGAAGATATGAAGGTATCAACTACCTATATGGGAGTTGGATTTACCTTGGCATCGGTAGCCAATGGCCTTCTTCTTCTACGCGCAGGAAGACTTTCCGATGAGAAAGGTCGCCGTTTTGTTGCAATTGTGGGCTCTTCCGCGCTCTTTTTATCAACTGCACTACTTCTCTTTACCGTGCAGGCGTGGATCTTCTTCCCGGCCATGATCTTCTCTGGAGTTGCTGGCGCCTATCTAGCGACGGTTCCGGGAAGTCTTATTGGTGATGTTCTTAAAGGAAAAGGTGGCCAAGTAATTGCTCTGATGCAAATGTCAGGTGATTTTGCCGCGATGATTGCTCCGGTATTACTTGGTGCTATCTCTGATGCTTTCGGATTTAAGCCTGCCTTTGCGCTGAGCGCAGCTCTTATGGCCGTAGTCGTTCTGACTGCAACACGAATTCCAGAAACCCGAAATACCGTCCATTCGAACGTTCGCATATAATGGCGATATGTACCGCGGACGGAGATTAACTTTCTCAATCTTTTTCGGCGCCTTACTGGCTGCAACGGTTCCGCCTATTGCGCCGACAATCGCAGCTGCTGCAATCACCACCGCTGCCTGCCGAGATACCTTCGGAACTCCTGGAAATGTTTCGATCGCGGTCACGGGAGATGACTGCCTTTTGATTTTTACCGGCAACTCCACATGGACTCCTGCAACTGGCTATTCCACTGTTCGTTTCTTACTTGTAGGTGGCGGAGCTGCCGGTCGAATGGATGGCGGTGGCGGTGGCGGTGGCGGTGGCGGACTCGCACACCCCTCACTTTCAGTGACATCTGGTGTCACGGCAAATGTCATCGTAGGTGCTGGTGGCAATGCTGATGCGCAATCTGCAGGTGGCCAAACACAGCTTGATACCAACAATGACGGTACCGCCGAATGGAGCGCCAACGGGGGAAATGTTGGTGGAGGTTGGGATACGCGACTTGGTGGATCTGCAGGTTCTGCCACTGCCCGCACAGGAGCCACCGTTCTGACGGGAGGCAACGGCGGAAATGGTCCTTCCACTCAATCTTCAGGGTCTGCTGCATCAAGTGCAGGCTCCGCTGGATTTACCTCAGATATCACTGGCACCACTTATTACTACGGCGGCGGTGGCGGTGGCGGCATCGGTTCACATTCAAATGGAACCGGTAGCGGCGACCTTGGAATTTCTAGCGGTGGATTAGGTGGCGGTGGTGGTGGTGCTGCGCAGCGTGCACGTGGAACAAACGTCACCTGGAGTTATCTTGGCGTCGATGGTGGCTCCGAGAGCTTAATCGCGTATTGCAACTCTAATCTCTATGTCGGTACGACTGTTGGTTTTCAAGGAAAGAATGGTTTCGGTGGTGGAGGTGGTGGCGGTAGCGCATATGGAGATGGCTGCGCTAGCGGTACAAATACTCTTTACGATGGAGAACGTAACCGAGGTGGTTATGGCGGAAACGGCGTTGTAATCATCCGCTACACCCCTGATGTAACCGCTCCAACAATCACTGGTCCTGGATCAGCGACAGGTGCGACTAGCTCAATCTCTATCGCCGAGAATTCAACTTCCGTGCACTCATTTACTGCGAACGAAACTGTAACTTGGTCCAAATCTGGCGCGGATAGTGCACGGTTCACGCTCACAGGGGGCGTTCTTACAATCTCGGCTCGCGACTTTGAAACTCCACAAAGTTCGCTCAACACCAATATTTATGTGGTCGTTATTACAGCAACGGATTCTGCAACGAATGCTAAATCGCAGACCCTTACCGTGACGATTACAAATGTGAATGAAGCACCTGTGATTGGCGCCTTTTCGGGAGCTGAAACGGTTACTTACTCAACCAATGAGAATTCAACAAACCTTTACAACATCAATGCCTCAGATGTTGATACTGGTACAACTCTCATTTATTCGCTGACTGGCACCGATGCTGCAGATTTTTCTATCTCTACGAATGGCGTACTCGCATTCTCCCCTGCTCCAGATTTTGAAGCACCCGTAGATAGCGATCAGAACAACACCTACGTTGTAATTGCCTGGGCCTCCGATGGAACGCTCACAGATTCTCAGACCGTAACAATTACTGTCACAAACCTCAACGAGTCCGGCCTGGTATCTGCGCCATCAGTTGCTGGCACTCCATATAAAGGGCTCGCAATTTCAACGACAGTAACAGTCAATGCGCCAGGCAAAGTTCGCTTCTTTATTAACGGTAAGCGAATACCAAATTGTCTGGCAGTTTCAACATCCGGAAGCGGCTCTACCTACACTGCCACCTGCAATTGGAAACCTACGGTTACCGGGCGACAGAGTCTCACTGCAGCATTAACCCCGACAAGTAACACTTTCAGTGTGGCAACTTCGCCGACGCTCAGTACATTTGTATTCAAACGACCAACAAATCGTTAACTATCAAAGACCCTTAAGAGCGCTGACTACCTTTGTTAGAGACGCCTTTGCATCGCCAAAGAGCAGAGTGGTCTTTGGGTCATAGAGCAGTTCATTCTCAATACCGGCAAATCCCGGACGCATCGAGCGTTTCAGGAAGATGATGTTTGCTGATTCTGAGACTTTGAGAATTGGCATTCCATAAATTGGGCAACCAGGTGTGTTCTCCGCGGCAGGGTTAACTACATCGTTGGCACCGATCACAATCGCCACATCGGTCTGACCAAATGTTGGGTTTACATCTTCCATCTCAGCTAATTGTTCGTAAGGAACATTTGCTTCAGCAAGAAGGACGTTCATATGGCCAGGCATACGACCTGCAACTGGGTGGATTCCGTAAGCAACATCGATACCCTTTGAAATTAAGAGATCCGCCATTTCGCGCACTGTGTGTTGTGCTTGTGCCACCGCAAGACCGAAGCCAGGAACAATGACGACGCGGCGAGCATAGTTGAGCAAGATAGCTACATCTTCCGGAGAGCCTGATTTCACTGGTCGCTCTTCGCCAGCGGCAGCAACATCTTGTGGCTTGGCAGTAAATGCTCCGAAGAGAGTTCCAAAGAGAGAACGTCCCATCGCCTCTGCCATTAAGCGAGTCAAGATGGTTCCTGATGCGCCGACAAGAGTTCCAGCAATAATGAGGAGTGTGGAATCAAGAACGTAACCACTCGCAGCAACGGTGAGGCCGGTGAATGCGTTGAGGAGTGAGATGACGATTGGTACGTCAGCTCCGCCTACTGGCAGTACGAAAAGCACACCGAAAAGGAGCGATAAAGCAGCCAAAATCAATAGCGGGTTGGTACCTGGATCCTGAACTACCCATACAGAAACACCGAGGAAGGCTACGAGGTTGGCGGCGATAAGAAAGCGACCACCAGGAAATACCACCGGGCGAGTAGTCATTAACTCTTGTAACTTCAAGAAGGTAATGATTGATCCGCTAAACGATACACAGCCGACAATGACTGTGAAAACAGTAAAGATGAGGAAAGCAAGACTCATCTCCGCGCCAAGCTTGAGATATTCAACAATTGCTACAAGTGCTGCAGCGCCACCGCCCACACCATTGAAGAGCGCCACCAACTGAGGCATGTTGGTCATCTGCACCTTACGAGCTGCAGGTACTCCGACCGCTAAACCAAATCCAATCGCACCAAGAATCCACCAGAGGTTTTCAATCTCTTCTAGCTGGAAAAAGACAAGGACGATTGCAATCGTTGCACCAAGTGCACCTAGCAGGTTTCCTCTACGCGCCGTCTTTGGGTGAGATAGACCCTTAAGAGCCAGAATAAATAGAACTCCAGCGGAGAGGCCGATGAGGCTAAAGATGAAATCCTTCACTTCTGCTCACCGCCCTTCTTAGGCTTAAACATTTCGAGCATGCGATCCGTAACGACAAATCCGCCGACCACGTTAATGGTGGAGAGAATAATTGCGGCAACTGCTAAGCCAAGTTCGAGATTGGTCTTCGCTGCATCGGCAACAATGATTGCGCCAACCAAGATGACTCCGTGGATTGCATTGGCACCTGACATCAAAGGTGTATGCAAGGTAGATGAGACTTTAGAGACGACTTCAAAGCCGACAAAAACTGCGAGGACAGTTATCGAGATTACTGCGGTTGCTTCCATTATTGTGCCGCCTTTGCTGCAACAGGTGTTCGGCGAGCGCCTGCATGCGTGACTGCTGCGCCGTTGATGATTTCATCCTCAAAGTTGATGTTGAGAGCAAGCGCGGTAGCTGGCTTTTCATCGCGAGCTGGTGCCTCAGGCTGAGTCATCAAGGTGAGGAGATTGACGACATTTCGAGCGTACAAACTGGAGGCATGGAAGGGAAGTTGGCTAGGAACATCCTTGCCACCCCAGATTCGTACTCCCCCTGCAGTAACAACAATCTCACCTGGCTTTGATCCTTCAGCATTTCCGCCGCTCTCTGCAGCGAGATCTACGATGATGGTTCCAGGCTCCATCGCATTAATCATCTCTTGCGTCATCAATCGAGGAGCTGTGCGGCCAGGTACCGCTGCAGTTGTGATGACAACGTGTGATTTAGCAATATATGGAGTCAAGAGTTCACGCTGCTTTGCGGCACGTTCTTCTGTCATCTCGCGCGCATATCCACCGGCGCCTTCAAGCGCCTCAAGTTCTAGTTGGATAAATGTTGCGCCCATTGATCGCACTTCATCTGCAGATGCTGGACGCACATCGTAGGCAGAGACAACTGCGCCTAATCGTCGAGCTGTTGCAATTGCTTGCAGACCTGCGACGCCGGCGCCCAGCACTAATACCTGTGCTGGAGTTACGGTTCCAGCTGCAGTCATCAAAAGTGGGAAGAATCGAGGAGAGAGTTCTGCGCCTACGAGTGCTGCTCGATACCCAGCACAGAGCGCTTGTGATGAGAGCGCATCCATGGACTGTGCACGAGAAATTCGTGGGACTAACTCAAGTGAGAAAGCAGTAACACCAGCGGTTGCTGCAGCATCTATTGAATCTGCAGCCGTTGTAGGAGAGAGAAATGAGATTGTGACTGCGCCATTTTTCAACGATGACATCTGTGATGGAGTAAGAGGCTGCACAGAGAGAACTACATCTGCACCGCTAAGAACATCTCCATTTACTACCGTTGCACCTGCGGCTTGATAGAGCTCATCACTCGCTTGTGCGTGGAGGCCGGCCCCACTTTCAATGGCTACCTCGTACCCAAGTCTCGTTAACTTACTGATGACATCAGGGACCAAGGCGACGCGCTTCTCGCCCTCTCGTAATTCCTTTGGGACGGCAACTCTCATGTCGTAAGGCTAATGGCGACTACTCCTGGTTGCTAGGGCAATCCCATTTACTGCGCTTTTATCTCTCCAGATCCCATCGGAATGAGCGTGGTTTGAAGAACCTCGGTCTGATACCTACCAGTATCGCCATTGATGCGATTGAAGAGCATCTCGATTGACCGGCGACCCATCTCTGCCAAATTTTGCTTTACCAATGTCACTGCTGGGCGCAGGAGCTCGGCACCTGGTAATTCATCGAATCCAACGAGCGCGACTTTCTCTTCTAAGTTCTCCGCTCGTAGCGCTTTCATCGCAACCCAAGTGAGCAAGTTCTGTGTGGCATAAATTGCAGTTGGTGCACTCTCATTTCTTAACACCTTACGCACCTCAGCGATTGCTTCTTCTTCACTCGCTAAACCTCGAAGAACATGCTTCTTATCAATAGTTAACTTCGACTGCTTAAGAGCTTTTGCATAACCTTCATATCGCTCTTGCGCTGTATAAATCGCTGGATCATCACCTAAAAAGAGAATTCGCTTGTGCCCGAATGAAATGAGATGTTTTACCGCTTCGAAAGAGCCTTCACGATTTGTTGAGAGGACAGTATCTGCTTCAAAGTTAACTGGTGGTCGGTCAATGAATCCGAAATGCATTCCTTTGGCAACTTCATTCTTAAGATATGCATGGTTATTTCCAGAGGGTGCAATCAAGAGACCATCAACACGTCGTGAAATAAAGAGATTTACGAGTTCAAGTTCTCGCTCTGGTTGCTCATCGAGGCTGCCTGCCAAAATGATGTAGCCGTTCTCGGCCGCATAATCCTCATATATTCGATAGAGAGAAGCCGAGAATGGGTTAGAGATATCTTCTAAGAGAATGCCAATCGTATTTGTTTTGCCATTTGTTCTACGGAGCGAACCCGCCGTCATATTCGGTGTGTAGTTGAGCTTCTTTGCCGCTTTCAGCACCTTCTCGGTGAGTACTGGATCTACGGTAGGGACAGAGTTAAAGACGCGAGAAACGGTCTTAAGGCTGGTGCCAGAGAGAGCGGCTACCTCGCGCATAGTGGGGCGCGCAGCCGTTCTCCTTGGATTCATACGTGAAAGATATAGGAATTAGTCGATAAGTCCGGTGATGGTGCCAAGCAAACTCTCTGCGTCAAATGTTGATGTAGGAGCGTCAGCGACAATCTTTCCAAGTCTCAAGACAACAATGCGGTCGGTGACCTGAAGTACATGCGGAAGAGTGTGAGAAATGAAGATAACACCAAGTCCGCGTTCTTTCGCCGCCTTAATCACAGCAAGGACTTCTCCCGCCTGACGAGCACCGAGGTGGTTAGTTGGCTCATCCAGGATGATCACCTTGCTTGCCCACGAGACCGCTCTTCCAATAGCAACAGCTTGGCGCTGCCCACCTGAAAGTTGAGAGACAGAACGATTAGATTGTGGAACTGCGATTCCAACGCGCTCGAGATTCTCGTGTGCAACGAGATCCATCTGCTTCTTTGCAAGGAATCCAAGCTTTCCAAGAATTCCTTTGACATAAAGTTCGCGCCCTAGAAATACGTTGGAACTTACTGATAAATGAGGAGCCAATCCGGAATCTTGATAGAGAGTTTCGACGCCAGCCTCGAGCGCCTCACGTGGAGAGCTCCATGAACGCTCTACTCCCTCAAGGAGAACTTTTCCCTCACTTGGTTGGTGTGCGCCAGAGAGAACTTTTACCAAAGTTGATTTACCGGCGCCATTGTCGCCCACTAAACCAATTACTTCACCTGCATGAATTTTGAGTGAGACGCCGCTGAGCGCAACGACTGATCCATAGGATTTAGAGACGTTTTGGACTTCGTACAACGGTGCTGAATTCTTTGATGTAGTCATCTCTCGCCCCTAGTTCTTCTTCTTAAAGAGATTAGAAAGTAATTTGGAGTTTCTTGTTTTTCCCTTGCCGCGACTTTCTTGAAGGAGGACAGCTACAGCAATCAGAATCGCAACGACAACCTGCTTCCAGTTTGCCGCCACGTTGATGATGATGAGACCGCTGGTAACTGTTGTCAGAATAAGAGCACCAAGGACTGTTCCTGATAGCCGTCCCTCTCCACCAGTCAGTGCTGCACCACCAATTACGACCGCAGCGATTGCTTGTAGTTCACCACCCAGACCTGAAGTAGGGGCGCCTGAACCGAGGCGAAGGTAATAATAGAAACCAGCGAAGCCAGCGAGGACTCCTGAGAGCATGTAAATCTTTCCAAGATGGCGCTTTGTATTGATTCCAGCTGCGCGCGCAGCAAACTCATTTGATCCAATAGCAAATGTATAGAGACCGAAACGAGCTTTATGAAGAATAAGACCGAGCAAGATAACCAAGGCAACAATTGCTAAACCTGGATAAGAGAACGGTCCGACCTTTGCAACACTGAGTTGAATTGCAGCATCAGGTCCGCCGCCGATCGGTCCGCCACCTGTAAAGACGATAGCAAGACCAGCGCCTGCTCCCATGGTGACGAGAGTGGCAATGAAAGGAACCATATTTGCCTTGGTAATGAGGAAGGCGTTAATCGCTCCTACTAATAAACCGACCGCCGCTGAGATAATGAATCCGATGATTAAAACGTAGGTAGCGCCGTGGCCATCTTCGGTCATTGAGCGAATTGCAAATGCCGAGACAACGCCTGAAATCGCTACTGTAGAACCTACGGAGAGATCGATTCCGCCAGAGATGATTACAAAAGCCTGTCCAACAGCGATCAGAACAATCGGAGACCAGTCAGAGATAATGTTTCCGAATACTGCATTTGAAAAGAAGATTGGGTTCTGAGATGTGAAGAAGGCGACCATCGCCAAAAGTACGAAGAAGAGCATTGCCTGCTGATTAGAGGCAACTGCTTTTGCGCGGTCTGCGAGCTTATTCACGGTATCTCCTGTGTTGTATCGACTATTGGGTAGTTAACTTACTACTACGAACTCTTTGCTATCAATATTCAACTAGTAGATGGGCTGGCCTTGAGTTTCCTCAAAACCAGCCCATCTATTTAGCGCTATTTACGGAGCTTACTTAGCTACGTATGTGTACTTCTTGAGATCTGCAGCTGATGTCTTTGCAGTGAGGACCTTGTTAGGAATAACAACTTCCTTCTTGATCTTTGCAATTTCAGCAGCGTTCTTATCAAGTGTTGCAACCAAGTACTGGATTGCAAGGCGTGCCTCAGCAGCTGGATCCTGAGCAATGAGAGCTGTGAAAACGCCCTTCTTGATGAGGTCAACGTTTGCTGGGTATGCGTCGTAACCGATGAGCTTGATCTTGCCAACGAGACCCTTAGCCTGAAGTGCAGCAGCTGCACCAGCGGCGTTAGTTCCGTCGATTGCGAAGATACCAGCTAGATCTGGGTACTTTGTGAGCCAGTTAGAAACGTTTGTGTTTGCAACTGATGGCTGTGACT
>JACCDS010186843.1_pt1 | contig 48979 bp, 37 predicted proteins | sample 7446441 | NCBI WGS metagenome assembly JACCDS01 (sample SAMN15323445, study PRJNA562643) | freshwater metagenome | isolation source: river surface water | place: USA:Blue River Watershed | collected 2017-08-17 | reverse complement strand
TGGACCTGTTGGCGCCGGCTAAAGCATTTACTCCCGAGCGCGTAGAACGACCCGCCCCCCGGGTTCGGTCCTGGCAAGCCGCGGCCGTCGTAGCCGGCGCCCTCGGACTGGCCGCCATCGGCGGAACGAAAGACGACGTTCGCGGTATGGTGCAATCGGCCTCTGTGCGCACGGAACTTCACGGCTGGTGGACCGCCCAGCGCGAGCACCTCAAGGCATTTGGGCTCGCTGGCGAGGCTTGGATGGAGGACGCCAAGGGCTTCCTGATCGACCTGGCGCCCAAGCACCACGAAGAATTGGTCCCGGTTAACGCCACCCCCTCCGAAGCCCCAGCCGCAACAAGCCCCGCCGAGGTCGCAGCACCTGACGCCCCCGAGGTCGCAGCACCTGACGCCCCCGAGGTCGCGTCGCCATCGAAGCCTGCGCGCGAAGAGGTCCGCACGGAATTAGCTGCAAATGCGGATCGGGACGACGCCCCCGACCATACCGCCGGTGAATTTGCCCTCGTGGTTGGCGCCTTTGAAGAAGCTGGCAACGCCGAACGCCTCGCCGCAAGCCTTCGCCAAGCCGGTTACCCTGCTAAGGTGCTAAAATCTAACGTGGGACTGAAAAAAGTAGCCCTTCGTACCTTTGCCGATGCGAATTCGGCACGTCAAGCCAAAGCCGAATTGAAGTCTGACTTCCCGGCTATTTGGATTTACCACGAATGAAAGCTAAAAACCCCTCGGCATCACTGACGGTGATGACGGAGATCGTTCTTCCGAACGACACCAACAACCTCAACAACCTTTTTGGGGGCCAGCTTCTCAGCTGGATGGATCGCTGTGCGGCGATTGCTGCGCACCGACACTGCCGGCGAACGGTCGTCACCGCCTCCGTGAACAACGTTTCGTTTAACGAGGCAATTCCGCAAGGGGCTATAGTAACCCTGGAATCCAAGGTTTCGCGCGCCTTCAGCACGTCGATGGAGGTCTGGGTCGATGTCTACATGGAAGACCAGCGAGGGTCCGGCAAGCAAACCAAGTGCAACGAGGCCATTTACACCTTTGTGGCCGTGGACGACCTGGGTCGACCAATTCCGATTCAGGCCGTAGAACCCGAGACCGAAGAAGAGCAGCGCCGCTACGACGGCGCCCTTCGCCGACGCCAGCTGGCGCTGATTTTATCGGGCAAGATGAAGCCCGAAGATGCGCACGAGCTCAAGGCCCTGTTTCTACCCCGCGAAGACGCTGAGTAGCCCCGCCGCCAACAGACTCGGCCCGAGAAGCACCCGCATCCAGTACTTGGGTAGGTAATCTTGAAGATTTAGGAGCTGCGGCGTGGCAAAGACGGCCAAAAGTCCGCTTGTCGACGCATCAGGGTGCGCGATGCGCCACACAACGGCAACTAAGATTCCGGACCACGAGAGGTAAAGCCCTTGGCGCTTGCTGCGCTTAGCCGAAACGGCGGCCCGCAACGTCTGCGGAATGGCCATGAGCAACCAAAAAAGCAGAACCGCCTCGCCGGGACTCGGCACAAAGACCTCCAGCCGCGGCTGAAGCGGTGCGATCCATGCATAAAAATCAGCGGGTCCGCCAAGGGTCCAATGGTAGGTGGCGATGGCCGCCGCCGGCACCAGCCATCCCATGATGAGCTGCAGAAAGCCCCGACCCGAGCGGTTGGTCCCCCAGCCAATGGCCCACAGACTTACCAAAATGAAGTACGAAAACCGCACGTTCCACAGCAGAAGGAGTCCCGTGACAAACCCCAAGTTGATGCGGCGCGTCAACGCGCTCCGCTCGTCAAACGACATTTCATAAGCCAGTGCCATCCAGGTAGCGGCGGCCAGCGATCCGCCCAACGTGTGCCACTGAACGCCCTGACGCCCACTGCTCAAGGCAAATACGGCCACAAACCAGAGCCACCCATACAAGTAGTTCATCTTGAGGTAGCGGCTGCGGTACACCAAAATGAAATTAAAAAACCAGGCCGCCACGCCGGTGGCAAGGGCCAAGGTGACCGGCACGGGTTGGAGCAGCAAGGTGTTTAGGCCCACCGTTGCGAGCGCGGCCACCGCGACCAAAACCACGGCGACCCCGGGGTGAGCGTTTCTAAAGAGGAGTGTGGGCATTTGCTCGCGTTGGGTTACCTTTGGGCATCTCAAAAGTACATTGCTATGCCGCTGCGCTCCATTTTTGAAGGATTAGGTGATTTGTTTACGTGGACCTTTAAGGCGATGCCCTACGTAGGTCCGCTGGCCAACGTCGTGTTTTGGTCCATCATCGCGGGCGGAATCGTGTACTGGCTCCGCGAAATGAGCAAGCACGAGAAGCAGCAAGGTTAAGCCTACTTGAGCGGCCAGCCGTAGATCGTTCCGATGTCGCGGCGCACCTGCTTCCCCTCAAATTCTATCTGATCAACGCGGGCGTACGCCCGCGTTTTTGCTTCGTGCACGTCGGCGCCTAGGCCTGTGACGGCGAGTACACGCCCCCCCTGAGTTACCAATTGCCCGTCGCGCTCCGCAGTTCCCGAGTGAAAAAGCAGGCTGCCCTCCGCGGGCAGATCGGTCCCCGTGATCGGCAATCCCTTGGGGTAGTCGCCCGGGTAGCCGGGCGACGTGAGCACTACGGTGATCGCCGTTTCGGGCTTGGTCGCTACAGGGCGGGTGTTTACCTCGCCGCGGGCCGCGTCAATCATGAGGGCCAGCAGGTCTTCGTCGATGCGCGGCAACACGGCCTCGGTCTCGGGATCGCCCATGCGCACATTGTATTCAATCACTTTGGGTCCGTCGGCGGTGAGCATGAGGCCGAAGAAAATGAATCCGCAGTAGGGAATCTCCTCGTCGCGCAACCCGTCAAGGGTCGGCTGGATGATTTCCGTATGAACGCGGCCGAGCACCTCGGGCGTCACAAAAGGTACCGGGCTGATGGCCCCCATGCCGCCCGTATTGGGGCCCGTTTGTCCTTCGCCGACGCGCTTGTAGTCGGTGGCCTGCGGAAGCAGTACGTAGCGCTCGCCGTCGGTCAGCACAAACACCGAAAATTCGGGGCCCGTCATAAACTCTTCGACGACCACGGTGCTCGAGGCGGCGCCAAATTTGGCTGCCCCCAGCATCGCGTCGAGCTCTTTGAGCGCCTCCACGACGTCGTCGAGAATTACGACGCCCTTGCCTGCGGCGAGCCCGTCAGCCTTAAGCACGTAGGGTCCGTCGTAACTCAGCACATACATTTTGGCGGACTCAAGCTCGTCTTTGCCAAAGCTGCGGTAGCCCGCCGTCGGAATTTGGTGGCGCATCATGAACGCCTTGGCGAAGTCCTTGGAGCCTTCAAGCTGGGCTGCCTCGGCCTTGGGCCCGATGAAATGAATGTGCTGCAGGTTGGGGTGCTCGGCAAAAAAATCCCCGAGCCCGTGCACCAGCGGCTCTTCGGGGCCCACAACCACTATGTGAATGTCTTCACGAACGCAAAAGTGAACCACGGCGTCGCGGTCGCGCCAGTCGAGGTTGACGCAGGTTCCGAGTGCCGATAACCCGGGATTACCCGGCGCGATAAACAGGTTCGAAAGCAGGGAACTTTGGGCGATGCTCCACGCAAAAGCGGACTCCCTGCCGCCCGAACCGAAGATGAGTACGTTCATACGGGCAAAGGTCGGTGCTTGTGGGGCAATCCCCAAGGGAATGCGCACCGCAGCCCGCGAAACGCACGAGAAACGCGACGACCAAACCGAAAATCCGCACGCTAAACCTCTAGTAAGTGTAGATTTTACACACAAAATATTTAACTTAACTAATTATTTTACAATTACTTAATACATTTAAGGTGCATGAACCACAATTAGTAATGCGTACTATATTGCGAAGGTTAATGGTAGATTGTACCATAAGATATTTCTCCCTATGATGAAGCGATACATTGCCCTAGCCGCAGCCGCCGTTCTTGCGTTGAGCCCGACGGCCTGGGGCCAGACCCAAACCTCCACCATTCAAGGCAGCGTGGTCGAGCAAGACGGCGGAAGCCCCGTACCCAACGCCGTGCTCATGCTGAGTACCTCAAGCGGTGTGCTCGGTACCACCGACGCCCAAGGCAAGTTTACTGTGAAGGTCGCTGACGGCGCCTCGCTTCGCGTCCGCGCGCTCGGCTACACCGAAGTCGTCGTTGCGGCGCGCAACGGAATGCGGGTCCAACTCCGCGCCGAAACCACGGAACTCGACGAAATCGTCGTCGTCGGTTTTGGTACGCAAAAGAAGAGCAACGTGACCGGGGCGATTGCCCAAGTGAAAGCAAAGGACCTGGAAAGCATGAGCTTGTTCCGCGTGGAGCAGGCGCTGCAGGGCCGCACCGCCGGGGTGCAAATCACGCAAAACTCGGGTCAGCCCGGGGCGGGCAGCGTTGTGCGGATTCGCGGAACGGCCTCAATTAACGGGTCGGACCCGCTCTACGTCGTCGACGGCGTGGTGATTGGTGGAGGAATCGACTACCTGAACCCCAACGACATCGAAACGATTGAAGTACTTAAGGACGCCGCTTCTGCAGCGATCTACGGTGCCCGAGGTGCCAACGGGGTCATCATTGTAACGACCAAAAGCGGTAAGGGAGCCGGTGGCCAAATGAATGTAAGCGTTTCAGCCTACCAGGGCGTGCAAAACCCCTGGCGCAAGGTTTCGAGCTTGAACGCGACCGAGTACGCCACGCTGCAAAACGAAATGGCGGGAGCCGCCGGACAAGCGATCCCCTACGCCGATCCCCGCGCGTTCGGCGAGGGCACCGACTGGCAAGATGCCGTGTTTAACCGCAACGCCCCCGTGCAATCGCTCGACGTGAGCATGGCGCAAAGCAGCAAGGACGCGAGCTACTTCGCGTCCGTGGGCCGCTACCGCCAAGAGGGCATTGTGGCTCCGGGGCGTTCGAACTTCGAACGCATTTCAGCCCGCCTCAATACCACCAACCAGGTGCACCGCGCGATTAAGGTGGGCATGAGCACGGCCTTCACCCACAACACGAGCCAGTCGGTGGCCGAAAACACCGAGTTCGGTTCGCCTTTGGGCCGCGCGCTGAACATGGATCCGATTACGCCGGTGTACGAAACCAATCCCCTGCGGCTCAGCCAAGCGCCCTATACGGTGGGCGGATCGCTGCGCGGCAATTTGGTCCGCGACCAAGGCGGAATTTATGCCATTTCGCCCCGCGTAACGAGCGAAGTGGTGAACCCGGTCGCGGCGCTCCTGACCAACACCAACGTGGGCTGGTCCGACAAAATCGTGCACCAGTCCTATGCCGAGGCCAAGCTGGCCGAGGGGCTGACCGCCCGCACCAGCTTGGGAATCGACCTGGCGTTTTATGGCGGCAACGGATTTATTCCGTCGTACTACCTCAACGCCACCAACTTCCTGGACACCAATTTGGTGACCCAGAGCTTCAACCGCGCGTTTTCGTGGATGTGGGACAACACGGTTTCGTACACTAAAGATTTTGGCGCGCACCACATTGACGCGGTCGCCGGCCACTCGGCGCAGGCCGTGAACGGCAGCTTTATGGGCGGAAGCAAGCGCGACGTGCCCACCGACGAGTTTGGCTTTGCCACGATCAGCTACGCCCGCAACGCCGAGTCGGAACGCGTGTACGGCGGACGTTGGGAGCGCTACGCGATCGAGTCCTACTTCGGCCGCATGAACTACGACTACGACGACCGCTTTTTGGCCACCGTGATTCTGCGCGCCGACGCGTCGAGCCGGTTCGGGCCCAACTTCCGCTGGGGCTACTTCCCTTCGATCTCCACGGGATGGAACCTTCACAAGGAGGCCTGGTGGAATTCGGACCTAATTACCAACTTTAAAATCCGCGCCGGGTACGGTATGAGCGGCAACGACGCCGCCGGCTCGCTCGAGTATGCGGCCACGATTTCGGGCGGACGTAACTACAGCTTTGGCTACAACGAGTTTATGCAAAACGGCACCTCGCCCAGCCAAATAGCCAACCCCGATCTGCGTTGGGAGCGGGTAGGCCAAGCCAACTTCGGGGCCGACGTGCGCTGGGGTAAGTACCTCTACACCAACGTTGATCTGTACCACCGCGCGACCTACGACATGAAGACGCGTCCGGTGCTGCCTGACTACATTGGCAACGACGCCCCGACGGCCAACGTCGGACGCATGCTCAATATGGGTATGGACCTCGAGGCGGGTTACGAGCGCAGCTTCAGCCCCACCCGCAGCCTGCGCGTGGCCGGCAACGTGAGCTTTTTGCGCAACGAAGTGGTCTACCTCGGCAACGACGGCGGCTACCTGCCCGTGCAGCGCTGGGGTCCGCAAGGGCTCGAAATCACGCGCATCCAAGAGGGACTGCCAATCGGCTACTTTTTTGGCTACCTGACCGACGGGGTGTTCCAAAACTCGGCCGATGTGGCGGCGCACGCCAATTCTGAAGGCGACCTGCTGCAGCCCGACGCGGTGGCTGGTGACTTCCGCTTTGTCGACGTGAACAACGACGGCGAGCTGAACGCCGAGGACCGCACCTACCTGGGCAACCCAACGCCCGACGTTACGTTCGGCGCCACGCTGAACGCGCGCTGGGGCGGTTTCGACGCCGTGTTGTTTGTGCAGGGTGTTGCCGGAAACCAGATCTACAACGCCACCCGCCGCTACGACCTGCCTACGGCCAATCTGAACGGGTCCGCCCTTGACCGCTGGACCGGAGAAGGCAGCACCAACGACTACGCGCGCCTGACCGCCCTCGACAAGAACATGAACTTCGCCCGCAGTTCGAATTTTTATGTGGAAGACGGCAGCTTTGTGCGCATCAAAACCGCGCAGCTCGGCTACACGCTTCCCGAAGGATTGGCGGCCAAGCTCGGCCTCAAGCGCACCCGCCTGTACTACTCAGGCAACAACTTGCTGACGCTGACCAAGTACCGCGGGTTTGATCCCGAGATCGGCAACGGTTTTGGCGTAGACCGCGGAATTTACCCGCAAGCCCGCATGCACAGTATCGGATTTACCACCTCTTTGAACTAATGAAGACGCTTCACCTCTCCCTGATCGCCGCGGGAAGCCTGGCCCTCGCCAGCTGCGGCAAAGACTTCTTGAACGTGGACCCCATTGGGCGCGAACTCGAAATCAACTACTACCAAAATCCCGGTCAAGCGTATGAAGCGCTTGTAAGCGTGTACGACGTTTTGCAATGGAACGACCAAACGGGCTTCTCGGTAATGTACCTCCTGCAGACCGTGGCGTCGGACGACGCCCACGCGGGGGGCAGCGACGCGAGCGACCAGCCTGCGTTTGTAGCCTACGATAACTTTAGTTTGACGCCCAATTTGGGGCCGCAAGCCGGACTCTGGCGCAAAAACTACCGCGGCGTGTACCGAGCCAACCTCTTTTTGGAGAAAATTGAAAACGTTCCGGGGGCGAGCGACGAATTTGTGCGCCGCACCAGCGCCGAAGCCAAGTTTCTGCGCGCTCACTTTTACCTGGATTTGCTCCGCTTGTTTGGCTCCGTGCCCCTCATCACCAAAACCTTGAGCCCTCAAGAGTACTACGAGGTGAGTATGGCGACGCCCGAAGCGGTCTTTGCCCAAGTAGAAGCCGACCTGCTCGCGGCGATTCCCGATCTTCCGCTGTCGGTAGGCGGTTCAGAAAAGGGCCGGGTTACGCAAGGCGCCGCCAAGGCCCTTTTGGCCCGCGGATACCTCTACATGAACGTCAAGATGGACCAGGTAGCCCAGCTTAGCGAAGAGGTAATCCAATCCAACGTCTACGCGCTGACCCCCAATTTTGCCGACATCTTCACCCGCGCCAACGAGCACGGTCCCGAGAGCGTGTTTGAAATCGCCTACAGCGAGAACTCCACCGTGGGCTGGGAAGTGTTTGGCAGCGGGTACGGCGAAGGCAACGTGGGCGTACAAATGTGCGGAATGCGCGACTTCGACGGCCCCGTTTATTCGCCAGGCTGGGGCTTCGCACCCGTGAGCCAAGAGCTGTACGACGCCATGGCCGGAGATCCGCGCCGCCCTTACACCATCATTAACGGAGATTCCTTGGCCGGCGCCAGCTACAGCCCCGGCTACCAGAACACGGGGTACTTTATGTACAAGTACGCTCCGCGCAAAGACGCGCTGTCGCCCGACGGAGAACCGGCGCTGAACTGGGGCACCAACGTGCGAGCGATTCGCTACGCCGACGTGCTGCTGATGGCCGCCGAAGGTCTGGCCCGCAGCGGGGGCAGCGAAGCCACCGCCCGTGGGTACCTCAACCAGGTGCGTGTGCGCGCTGGACTCCAACCGCTTCAAGTTAGCGGTGCGGCCCTGCTCGAAGCCATAGCCCGCGAACGCCGCTTTGAACTGGCCACCGAAGGACACCGCTTTTTTGATTTGGTCCGCACCGGCAAAGCCGCTGAGGTACTAAGCGCCAAAGGCTACCAGCACCCGAAGCACCAGTGGCTTCCGATTCCGCAAACCGAAATCGACGCCGCGCAAGGCGCCCTAACCCAAAACCCGAACTACTGATGAAGGCTTTTGTTCGTTCCCTGACGCTCGCTGCGCTCGCGCTGCTCGTCGCTTGCCAGCCCTATGAGGGCAGCAAAACTCCGCTCGGCGATTTGCCCACGGCCTCGTTTACCGTGAACATGATCGATTCCAACACGGTCCAGCTCGTCAGCTCGGCCACGGGGAATCCGTTTATGTACCGCTGGGAAGTGTCCAACGGTTCCATGGCTGAGGGTCAGGAGGCGACCGTAACGCTTTCGCGAGCCGGCACCTACACGGTCAAGCATTTTGTTTTTAACCAAGGCGGAATGGCCGTGGATTCGGCTCAGGTCGTGATTTACCGCGACGCCGCGCCCCCCTGCACCGGCCTCGTTGAGTTTTTGACCGGATGCACCGAGCGCACGTGGAAGCTGGCGCCCATCGCGGGTTCGTTGTGGGTGGGTCCGCCCGACGGCAGCCAAACGTGGTGGGCCATCGGCGCCACGGCCGCCAGCGACCGCCCCTGCATGTACAACGACGAATGGGTGTTTAAGGCCGACGGAAGCGTGGTGTACGACACCAAAGGCGATATTTGGGCCGAAACCTACATGGGCGTAGCCGCCGACGGCTGCCATCCCGAGAGCATTTTGACGGGTGCCAAAGTGGCCTGGGGCAGCGGAACGCACGCGTTCACGTTGATTCCGCCCAGCGGCACCTCCACCCGCGACCAGCTGAAAATGGAGGGCCTTGGGGCCTTCATCGGACTGCCCAAGGCGGCCAACGGCGGCGAGGTATTTAACCCCATCAACTCGATCACCTACGACATTTTGTGGACCGCTGAAGACCCCGCCACCGGCGTGCGCAGCATGGAAATCGAAGTGAACTGGGGGACCGGTCTGTGGCGATTCACCCTAAGGTCCAACTCCTGATGCTGCGAAACATGGCGCTGAGCCTGAATGCCCTTATTGCGCTAAGCGCCTGCGCAAGCGTCGAGCTGCCCAACCTGGTAGCCGACGACGTGCGCCTTAGCGAGGGTTCGATCGCTCAAGTAACCTACCTCAACGTCGAGCTGAGCGAACCCGCGGCCCGCGCCACATCGGCCACCGTAGAGTTCATTGGACAAACGGCGACCGCAGGCGAAGACTTCACCGCCTTCAAGGGCCGCGTGACCTGGCCCAAAGGCGAGAAGGTGGCCCAGCTCGCCCTCGAGGTGCGCGGCGACAGCGCCTACGAGCCTGACGAAACGCTGTGGGTTTCCTTCTCCGAACCGGAGCACGTGCTGCTTCCGAATCCGTTTTTTACCGTAACCCTTGAAAACGACGACGCCTATGCCAGCGCCGACAGCGGATACGTCACGCCGACAAGCTACCCTGGCAAAACGCTGGTTTGGGCCGAGGAATTTGACGGTTCTTCGCTGAGCAGTTCGTCGTGGAACTACGAAACCGGAGCCACGGGATGGGGCAACAACGAGCTTCAGTTTTACCGAAACGACCCGAGCAACGTGCGCGTCGACAACGGCCGCATGATCATTACTGCCCGCAAGGAGCAATTTGGCGGCGCCGAATACACGTCGGCCCGCGTTACGACCAAAGGCAAGCGCGAGTTTCAGTACGGGCGCATTGACATTCGCGCCAAGCTGCCCAAAGGCCAGGGGCTCTGGCCCGCCTTGTGGATGCTCGGTGCCAACATCAGCCAGGTCGGCTGGCCCGCCTGCGGAGAAACCGACATCATGGAACTCATCGGCCACCAACCCAACAAAGTGCACGGCACGGCGCACTGGGGCGTGCAGGGCAGCGGCGTGAGCACCTACCGCACGGGTACCTACACCCTGAGCGACGGAGATTTCTCGCAAGCCTACCATGTGTTCAGCCTGGTTTGGGTAGAGAACTCGCTTCAGTTTTTGGTCGACGACCAGCTCTTTCACACCATTAACGTGAGCCACGTCAATCCGGCGACCTACCGCCATAATGCGCCATTTTTCTTCATCGCCAACATCGCGGTGGGGGGTAATTGGCCCGGAGCGCCCGACGCCAGCACCGTTTTTCCGCAATCCATGTACGTGGACTACATCCGCGTATTTCAGTAACCGCTAAACATACCCTTCTTAATTTTTAATTCGCTTAACATGAAACAACTCCTTACTCTGGTGGCGGTGCTTTCGGCGTTTGCCGGCTTCGCCCAAAAACAGGTAACCTTTATCGTCGACATGCGCGGCTACACGGGCGCGACCTACACGGGCGTCTTCGTGAACGGAACCTGGAACAACTGGTGCGGCAGCTGCAACCCGCTGACGGACCCTGAAAACGACTCGGTGTGGACCACCACGCTTCCGCTGACCGCTGACTCGGTCGAGTACAAATTCACCCTCGACGGCTGGAGCGGACAAGAGAACCTTACCGCCGGTTCTACCTGCACCAAGACTACGGGCACGTTCACAAACCGCTTCGCGCGCCTCAACGGCGACACGATCCTTACCGGCGTGTGCTGGCAGTCGTGCGTGAGCTGCACGGGCGTGAAGTACGCCACGTGGCAAGTGAACATGGCCAACCAAACCGTGGACACCACCGGCGTGTACGTCGCAGGCGGAACGGGAATGGGCGCCCCTGGGGACCACAAAATGGCCTTGATTGCGGGCACGACGCGCTACACCAAGACGTTGCGCAAGCCCACGGGCTGGTCTTCGGACTTCACCTTCTTGAACGGCAACTGCCCAAGCTGGGGATGTAAAGAAAACCTCGCAGGCAAATCCTGCGCGGTAGGGCCCTACAACGACCGCGGCATGACGGCGATGAACAGCGACTTCCACCTGCGCACCTGCTTTGGCGAGTGCACCACCGACGGAAGTTGCCCTGCGCCTGCCACTACGCAGAACATCACCTTACAGGTTGACATGACGGGCCTTACCAGCACCTTCACCAACCTGTACGTGAGCGGACAGTTCAACAACTGGAGCGGCAACGCCAACCAGATGACCGACCCCGACAACGACAACGTGTTCACGGTAACGCTTCCGTTGCTCACCGGCCAGTGGGAATACAAATTCTCTATGGACAACTGGGCGAGCAGCGAGCAGCTTGCTCCGAACTCGAGCGATTCGCTGTGCACCAAGACGACGGGTGGATTCACCAACCGCGTTCTGCAGAGCGTAACGGGCCAAAACACGACCCTTCCGGTAGTATGCTACGCTTCGTGCTTGGCGTGCGGTGCCGACGCATCGTTGGCGGAGGGCCTGATTTCAGCCCGCGTATTCCCGAACCCGGCCCAAGGCTACTTCGTGGTAGAGTCGGGTGTTGCAGAAGCCATCCGCGTCGAAGTAACCACGTTGACGGGTCAAGTCGTTCACGTGGCTGAAGCGGCCAACGGCATCGCGCGCATTGCGACCGAAGGCTGGGCTCCAGCGGTTTACTTCGTGCGCACGGTTAGCGAGCGCGGACAAAACATTGCCCGAGTTACGGTACAGTAATCAAAATTGGTGTTGATGTACCCCTAGGGGGAGGGGTTTTGCCCCTCCCCTTTTTAATTTAACCGAAATTATGCGCTTCAAATTCCTCGTACTCAGTTTGCTGCCCGGACTTCTGGCTGCTCAGGTCAAGCCCGTCGCCGCCCGCGTAGACAGTGTTTTGGCCCTCATGACGCTTCAGGAGCTCGTCGGCCAAACCAATCAGTACAACGGATTTTGGAACGCCACCGGACCCTTGCCGGTCGGCAACGATTGGGTGGAGCAGCGCGTTCGCGCGCTCAAGCAGGGCGGAGTCGGATCGGTCCTCAACGTCGCCGGCGTCGATCAAGTACGCGCCCTTCAAAAAGTGGCGGTCGAGGAAACCCGTCTGGGGATTCCCCTCATTTTTGGCCTGGATGTCATCCACGGCTACCAAACCCTTACGCCGATTCCGCTCGCCGAAGCCGCGAGCTGGGACCTTGAGGCGATCAAAAATTCCGCTCGAGCCGCCGCCCGCGAGGCCACGGCCGACGGCATCAACTGGACCTTTGCGCCCATGGTCGACATCAGCCGCGACCCGCGCTGGGGCCGCGTCATGGAGGGGGCCGGCGAAGATCCCTACCTCGGTTCCCGAATCGCCGAAGCCCGCGTGCGCGGTTTTCAAGGCGACGACCTGAGCGACCCCTCGACGCTCGCAGCTTGTCTGAAGCACTTTGCAGGCTACGGGTTTGCGGTCGCCGGACGCGACTACCACACCACCGACTACAGCGCCCACACCCTGTACAACTGGATTTTGCCGCCGTTTGAAGCTGGGGTTAAAGCCGGTGCCGCCACCGTCATGAACGCGTTCAGTGCGGCCAACGGAATTCCCGCTACCGGCGACTCCGCCCTGGTCTGGGGGGAGCTGCGCCGCAGAATGGGCTTCACGGGTGTGGTCGTTTCAGACTGGGGTTCGATGGGCGAAATGATCGCCCACGGATATGCTGCCGACGTGCGCGACGCCGCCCACCGCGCGCTAACCGCTGGCTGCGACATCGACATGGAATCCGACGGCTACCTGCGCTACGGCGTGGAACTCGCTCGCCGCAACCCCGCCGACAGCATTCGGTTTCGCGAAGCCGCCCGCCGCATTTTGGGCCTGAAATTCCAGTTGGGTCTGATGGATGATCCCTACCGATACTGCGGTGCATCCCGGCCTGACGTGCGCCCCGACGCCTACGAAATGGCGGTGAAGTCGTCGGTGCTGCTCAAGAACTCTGGCGTTTTGCCACTAGCCTCTGGCCTGCGCGTCGGACTCACCGGTCCGTTGGCCGCTGAAAAGAATGGAGTTTTGGGCAACTGGCGGGTGTCGGCCAAAGACCAGTCGGCGCAGTCGTTGGCAGAGGCCGTGGCGGGCACCTGGACCTATGCGGCCTCGTCGCCCCACTCGGTTGGTCAAGAGGCATTTCACGCGGAACTCAGCCTCAACCAAACTGACACCCGCGCCAACGACGCGGCGATCAAAGCGCTTCGCAAGCACGACGTACTGGTGCTGGCCGTGGGCGAACACGGCTACGAATCGGGCGAAGGCCGCAGCCGCGCTTCGCTTCGCCTGAGTGCAGTGCAGCAGGACCTCGTTCGCAAGGCCATGGCGACAGGAAAACCGGTCGTGCTGGTGGTGTATGCAGGGCGTCCGCTGGTGCTTGAGCCCTGGATTCAGGACGGAGCCGCCGCCATTCTCTGGGCCTGGCAGCCCGGCACCCTGGGCGGAAGCGCCCTCGCCGACGTTTTGACCGGTCGCCGAGAGGCCTACGGGCGCCTGCCGATGACCTTCCCGCGCAGCGAAGGCCAGATTCCCCTCAGCTACGATGGGTACGCGACCGGCCGCCCGGGCCCCAAGCCCGAAGTCTTTTGGTCGCACTACACCGACGAGCCCAACGAACCGGCCTTCCCCTTTGGCTTTGGGTTGAGCTACACCTCGTTTGCCTACCGCGACCTCGAGGTGACGCCGAGCCCCGAAGGCTGGTCCGCCACGGTAACGGTGCGGAACACTGGAAACCGCGCCGGAAGCGACGTCGTTCAGCTCTACGTGGGCCGCCAGGGCAACGGCCAGCTGTACCCGACGAAATCGCTTAAAGGCTTCAAACGGGTCACCCTCGAGCCCGGGAGCGAAGCACGGGTACGCATCGAACTTCCGCGGGAAGCCCTTACCCAGCGCGACGGACAAGGCCGAACCGTAGCCTTTACCCGCGGAACCCTGACTATCACCGTAGGCCCCAACAGCCGAGAAGGCTTAACTTGGTCCACTACCCTGAACCCATGAGCCTCGAATCGGAACGCGCACGGCTTAGTCCCTACTTTCAATTTGGCCAGTCGGTCGACTGCGTCGTGTTTGGCTTTGACGGAATCCGCCTTCAAATCCTTGTGATCGAACGAGGTGCCGAACCCTTTTTTGGCTACGAGGCCTTGCCGGGGGACTTGGTGCGCATGGACGAAGACATCGACGAAGCCGCCACGCGCATTCTGCACGACCTTACGGGGCTCGACAACGTGTTTTTGGATCAGCTTAAAACGTTTGGCCGCGTTGACCGGCACCCCTTGGGCCGCGTCGTGACCACCGCCTTTTATTCGCTCATCAACCAAACCAAGTACAACCCCCGACCCGCTTCGTGGGCCGTAAAGGCGCGCTGGAAGTCGCTGAGCGACCTCGAAGACATGGCCTTTGACCACCGAGAACTGCTTCAAACGGCCCTCGATTCGCTGCAGCGCCAAGTGCGGCAGCACCCCATCGGATTTGAATTACTGCCCGAAGAGTTTACGCTTGCCCAGCTCCAGACCTTGTACGAGGCCGTACTCAATACGCAGTTTGACAAGGCGAACTTCCGCAAAAAAATCCTGAGCATGGAAGTGCTCAAGCCCCTCGACAAAACCCAGCAGGCCGTGCGCCACCGACCGGCGAGGCTGTACCGCTTTGACACCCAACGCTACACGTCGCTGGCAAAGCAGGGCTTCTTGTTTGAGCTCTGAGGTTGCATTGCCCCAGTGTGGCACGGGCCTTGAGTACCTTCGCGCCGTGGGTCGCTTGAGGAACATTCTCGTAACGCTTTGGTGCTGCAGCCTTTCTGCCTTGGGCCAATCGGCGGCGGACTCCCTGCGCAACGTCGACCTCGACGCCGTACTCGTTGTAGCGGAGCCGATCGACAAAGCCTACGAGGTGCTCCGCGAGGCCGGTCGCCGAAACGCCCCGATTCCCAGCTTTCAGTGCAGCACGGCGGTTAAGTCGAGCATTGGCTCTGGACGCGGAATCCGGCTTCGCGAAGCTCTGAGTATCAGCTTTTTTGCCGCTCCAGCGCGCTACAGCGAGCGGATTTATCTTGCCGACGAACATACCACGAGTGGCGGACTTAGCGACGGCCGCAGCGTGCAGGTACAATTCAACGTGGGCCGCGACGAGGGTGCGGCGCCGCAGGAATCGTTTCAAGCGTTGGGCAAGCATTTTTTTGAGTCCTACCCCGACGGAAACGTTGACGTGTACGCTCCCAGTATTGAGCTGCCTCGGCTCATGTCGGCGCCCATTCCGTCCCCGTTGGCGGCCGATGCCGCCCTGCAGTACAAAGCCCGCGTGCTCCATGCCCAGGCGGTGGACGGTTCGGTACTCTGGACCATTGCCATTGAGCCCCGCGGGGCAGCCGGCGCTGGATTGCGCGGAACCCTCGTCATCGACGACAGCACCTACACGTTGGTTTCGGCAGACGTCGAGCTTCCGGCTGCGTCACTCGCCCGCTTTCGTTCGGCACGCGTGCACCAAGCCTATGCCCTGGTTGATGGGCGTTCCATAGTCACCTCGCGGAGCTTCAGCCTCTTGGATGCCGTCGGCGACACCGCCCGCACCGAAATCCGCCACAGCGCGTACCTGTTTGACGTCGACTTTCGGCCACGCGACTTGGGGTTGGCCGCCGTGGAGTACACCCCTGAAGCGTTTGAAGCGGATCCAAGTGTTTGGGCTGCCGCTCGGACCATCGCCTTATCGCCTGGCGAAGCCAAGCACATCACCTATCAGGATAGCTTGACGCTGTACTACGATTCCGACCGCTACAAAGACAGCGTCGATGCAGAGTACAACAAATTTCACTGGTGGGAACCGCTCGTCGCGGGCGTCGGCTACCGTTCGACGCGCAAGGGCTACAGCTGGTTTGTGCTGCCCATCGTGGCGCAGATGCGCTTTTTTGGCGTGGGCGGATACCGGCACAACCTCGGTGGCAGCTTCAGCCGCACTTTTTCGAGCCAGCAGCGGCTCGAGGTAGACGGAAACCTCGACTACGGAATCGTCAACCAAGACGTTCGAGGCGACCTCACGGCGAACTACCTGTACAACCCGCGCCGCTTCGCGGCGCTCCGCCTCTCGCTCGGCGACAATTATGACTTTGTCAACACCTACGAACCCATTTTGGGAACGTTTGCCCGCGGAAACTACGTCCGCAAAACGTTTTTTGAAGGCTCCCACCGCATCGAGCTCGCCAATGGCCTCTACCTGCGGAGCTCTTTTGACTTCTCGCGCCGTCAGGCCATCACCGACCTCAAGCTCGAAGAATGGTCCAACGAACTCTTTGGCGAGCTCAACGAACCCACCCCTTTTCGCACCTACACCATTGCGCTGGTGGGGATCGACCTGAGCTACACGCCGGGCCAGCGCTACGTCCTCAAGGGTCCCCGCAAAATTGCCCTCGGAAGCGACTGGCCCACCTTCTCGCTGCAAGCGCGGCAGGGCATTCCGGGCTTTCTGGGCGGAATGGTCAACTTCACCTCGCTGCGCCTCAACGCGCGCGACTTCCGCCAATCGCGCTTCTGGGGAACTACCCACTGGAACGCCGGCGCCGGCACCTTCCTCGCCAAGGAACTCGACTCGATCCGGTTCATCGAGCACCGGTTCTTCAGGGGTTCCGACCAGCTCTTGCTGAGCAACCCCACCACCAGTTTGCAAGCCCTGGACTCGACCTACCACACCGCCCGCCCCTGGGTCGAGGCCTACCTCATTCACCATTTTGACCGCTCGCTGCTCGACCGCATTCCGCTGGTGCGCGCCCTGCACCTGGTGCCGGCGGTGGGCGGAGGTATGCTGTACGTCGCCGAAGCCAAGGTGTTCCATGCTGAGGTTTATGGCGGACTCGAGCTCCCCTTTCGCCTCTGGGACCAGCGCGCCCGAATCGGCGCCTACCGCGTCTGGACCGACCAGGGCAACCCCCAAATTCCTGGATTTCGCCTCAAATTCGGAATGGACTTTTACGACAGCTACCGCGGGCGGTGGAACTACTAGCGAGGTTGGCTCGCAAGCTGCGCGTTGCTAGTTGCTAGCTGCTGGTTGCTGGTGACTAGTTGCTAGCTGCTAGCTGCTGGTGACTAGCTGCTAGCTGCTGGTGACTAGTTGCTGGTTGCTGGTTACTAGTTGCTAGTTGCTGGTTGCCGCGCGAAGCGCGCAGCGCGAACCGCAGCGTAATTTTTCAGACCTTTGCGCGACCAAAAATTCCTATGAAATCAACTGTTCTTTATGCGGCTCTTGCGGTTGCTTCGCTTTCGGTTTCCGCCCAGTCGGTGTACCGCGTTGAAATTAACGCTGATGGCGCGACGGTGGAGCACCGTGGCTTTGCGGCTCCTGATGCGAACGCGGCCGACGGCTTTACGGCGACCTACCATTTGCCAAAAACGGTTCCGGGAACCTACGCCACGCTGGACTACGGTCGGTTTGTTACCGACTTCGCGGCGGTAGACACCCAAGGCAAGGCCCTCAAGGTGAAAAAGAAGGGCAACAACAGCTGGGAAGTCAGCGGTTCCGCCGCACCGGTTGCGGTGCGCTACAGCGTGGCCAGCATCATGGAGCTTAAGGTCAAAAAAGATAAGATTTTTGAGCCTGCCAGCACGTTCCACGACGACCAAAAAGGGTCGGTGCTCAACGGCGGCGGCGTCTATGGGTTCTGGGCTGGCCAAGAGCGCGGACCGATCACCGTGGATCTGGCCACGCCCCAAGGTTGGTTTGCCGCCACGTCGCTCGAGGGCGAGGTCATTGGCGACCGCACTAAGCTGGTTGCCCCGAGCTACCACGCGCTGCTCGACAATCCGGTGCTGCTGGCCAAGCCCGATACCGCGGGGTTTTGGGTGGCCAACACGCGGGTTACGGTGGCCGTTTTGGATCTGAACGGCACGGCCCGTGCCGCGGAGTTCAAGCGCGAACTCGAGGCCGATATGGCCGCGGTCGCGCGCTTCCTTCCGCAGCTTCCCGTGGATCGCTACACATTTTTGACGATGGTGGGCGACTTTCGCTGGGCGGGCGACGTGCTCTTTAGCGGAAAACCGAGTGTGGGCGGAATCATTAAAGTGGTCCGCGCCCTGAGCCAGCAAGGCTTTGGCGCGTTGGAGCACAACACGTCGTCGGTGTACTACCTCGGCGATTTTGGTACGGGCGAGCGCATGCCGGCCGAACTCCGCGTCGAAAAACAGCTGCTCGACGCGGCCGTGCACGAATTCATGCACATCATTACGCCGCTGGGCCTGCATGCTCCGGCGATTCACGATTTCGACTACGCCAACCCGAGCATGAGCCAGCACCTGTGGCTGTACGAGGGCGTAACCGAGTATTTTGCCCAACTTATTCGGTACCAGGGCGGACGCCTTACCGAAAAAGAGTACCTCGACGCGATGCGCGGCAAGATTTCGCAGGGTGAAAAGTTTCCCAACCACAAATTCAGCTTCACCGAAATGTCGCGCAACGTGCTCGAAAAGCCCTATGCCGACGCCTACCTACACGTCTACGACCGCGGCGCCGTCATGGCTTGGCTGATTGATGCCCAAATCCGCGGTGCCCACCACGGCGAGCGCTCGCTCATCGACGTGATCATGGCGCTGCACGCCCAGTACGGCCCTGAACGTCCGTTTGACGAAGGCGGATTTTTTGACGCCTTCTGCGAAGTGGCCGAAGTTCCGGGACTCCGCGCGTTTTTTGCCAAGCACGTTGAAGGCCGAGAACCCCTTCCCTACACCGACGCGCTTAAGCTCGTGGGTCTTGAATACCAGTCTAAGGGCAGCGAGGTGAAGGCATTGAATCCGCTTGAATCGGGCAAAAACGACCTAAAGGTTAAGGTGGAGAACCTCGGAATGAGCCGCATCGTGAAAAAGGTCGGTCCCAACGAATGGGCTGGCCTGAAGGTGGGCGACGAAGTATCGATGCAGGACCTTGTAGCGGCGCGCGATGCAGCCGTAGACGGCATCATGAAGCTTCCCGTCACGCGCGGCGGAACCCGCGTGGTGCTCGACGTTCCCGTGAAAACCGAAACGGTATCGCGCCCGCACCACCTCAAGGTGGTTGACGAACTGCGCTGGAACGCGTTCACTGCGCGGCCGTAGCCAGTTACAAGCAACTAGTTGCTAGTTACTAGCTAGGCCCACACCACCTTCTCGGCCTTGGCCGACAGGGCGTGCACGAGGTCGTGGTAGACTTTTTCGACCTGGTTGCGCTTGATTTTAAGGCTCGGAGTGATGAATCCGTTGTCGACCTCCCAGCGCTCGCGCACGACGATGAGTTGGGCGAGGCGTTCGTGCTGCGGAAGCTCGCGGTTGATGCCCTCGAGCAGCTGCTGCAGTCGGGATTCCACGATTTCGCGGGCCTGAGTGAGCGCGTGCTCGGTGAGCACCGCCAAGGCCACGGGCTGCGGAAGGTTGACGCCAAAAAGGCAGACCTGCTCGACCTCGTCGGCTTCCATGATGCGCCCTTCGATCGGTGCCGGCGCGACGTACTTGCCTTTGGCGGTCTTGAAAATGTCTTTGATGCGCCCCGTGATGAAGAGGTAGCCGTCGGCGTCGAAGCGTCCGACGTCGCCGGTATGCAGGGCTCCGCCGTGAAAGAGCTCGGCCGTCAGCTCGGGTTCGCGGTAGTAGCCCTGGGTGTTGGTCGGGCTCTCCAAGAGGATTTCGTCGCCGTCGCCGAGGGTCACGCGGGTTCCGGCAAAGGGCTGGCCGACGCTGCCGATCCGGACTTTTCCGCGAAAATTGACTGTGGTGATCCCGAGGTTTTCGGTCATGCCATAAACCTCTTGAATGACGATGCCGAGGCTGGCGAACTCCTCGATGAGCGAGGCGCGGATGGGGGCCGCGCCGCTCAGCACCAAGCGCGCCCGGGACAGCCCGAGTTTTTTGCGCAGGACGGGGGCCAAGGCCCGGCGCAGCCAGGCCGCAGGCAGCTTGCGGTGCAGGGTTTCGCCAAACTTCTCCCAAATGCGCGGAACCGCCAAAAACACCGTCGGCTGCGCGCGTTCGAGGTCCGCGGCAAACGTTTCAAGCGACTGTACGAAGTGCACGCGCCCGGTGAGGTAGACGCCGGCGGCGGAGATGATCATGCGTTCCGCCACGTGGCAGAGCGGCAGGTAGCTCAAAAACACCTCCTGGTGCAAAAAGCTGAACTGCGTTAAAATGATGCGGAACGCTTCCTGAAAATTTCGGTAGCTGTGCATTACGCCTTTGGGCATTCCGGTGGTGCCCGAGGTGTAGATGATGGTCATCAGGTCGTCGGGGTGCAGGGTCGGAAAAACCGCCGACGGATCGCCCATCGCGCAGACCTCGTCCCAGCTGCGGGCGTCCGCGCGTTGGTGGTCGGGCGTGGTCACGACCTCAATGCCTTCGGGAACGCATTCGCGGTAGCGCGACGCGTCGTCGAGCTTGCCGAGCACCACCACTTTGGACTCGGAATGCTCCAGAACCGCCCGCGCCGTGGGCCCGTCAATCGTGGGGTAAATGGGCACCGAAACGGCTCCGGCCAGCGACACCGCGTAGTCGTAAATGAGCCAGTGTGCGGAATTTTTACCGATCAAGGCCACCCGATCGCCCGGCACTACGCCCAAGGCGTAGAGTCCACGGGCGAAGCGCTGCGCCTCGGCGTAGGCCTCGGCGTGCGTCATTTGAATGCGGCCGCCCTCGACGGGCTGGTCCAAAAACAAACGGGTGGGGAAGGTTTGGGCGTTCCACGCCAGCTGCTCGGGCATCAGACGGCTGGCGCGGTCGGGCGTCAGGTGCTGCAGGCCTTTTTCGGGCACAAAACCCTCGAGCGGACCTAGAATTTCAAGCACCCGAGCGTCGGTGGCCTCCTTGGTGTCGAGCGGCATAATGGGCGCGCTGATGCTCACCATCTTGCGGCCCGCGTCGATTCCGAGCACCACAATCGGAACGCCCGCCGCCTTGGCGATTTCGTAGTAGCCGCTGCGCAGCCCGTCGACCTTTGCGCGCGTGCCTTCAGGGGCTAGCGCGAGGCAGAAGTCAGGATCGGTTCTAAAGTGTTCCACCACCTGGCCCACGATGCCTCCCGCGGCGTGCTGGTCGACGGGGATTCCGCCCAGTTGGCGCAAAAACCAGCCTTGAATTCCGCGAAAAAGTGGCTTTTTGCCCAGCACGTGCAGGTGGTGCAGGCCCAAATCTTCACGAATGCAGAGTCCGGTCCAAAAATCCCGACTGTGCGTGTGCGGGCCAAACACGAGCACGTACTGCTTCAGTCCCTCGGGAAACGAATCGCGGTACTCCCAACCGCGCTTGGCCAGCCGGCCGCGCAAAAAGCTCAATTTCATAGTTCCCAAGATAGAAAAACGTTTGAATTTAACCGTTTGGTTACATTAGCGCCACGAACGCTTGAAACGCTTCAACCAGCAACCAGCAACCAGCAACTAGCAACTAGCAACCAGCAACCAGCAACTAGCAACTAGTAACGAGCTTAAATTCACTTCAAACGCATGATCCGCACCGCCATCCTTCTCGGCCTTACCCTCATTGGCGCCGTCGCCTGGTCCTGGTTCTACAGCCCCGCCCTCGAGCCCCAGCAGACGGAGCTCCTTCGCAACTTGGTGGCCATCTGGGCCGGTTTCACCGCCTACACCTACCTCGCCGGGGTGCTGACGGGCAACCACAGCCAAGTCGATCGCCTGTGGAGCACGGTGCCCATCGTGTATGCGGTCTACGCCGCGTGGTTTACCGGATGGGATCCGCGCGCCACCCTCATGGCCGGACTCGTGGGCCTCTGGGGCGCCCGCCTGACCTTCAACTTTGCGCGCCGCGGGGGCTACAGCTGGCTCCCCTGGAAGGGCGAAGAGGACTACCGCTGGGAAGTTTTGCGCAAAATGGCTCCGCTCAACCGCCCCATGGTCTGGCAAATCTTTCACCTGCTCTTCATCTGCGTCTACCAAATGGGCCTGATCCTGCTCTTCACCCTGCCGATCGCCTACGCCTGGCGTCCGAGTGGCGGACCCAGCGTGCTCACCGCCCTAGACGCCCTGCTCGCCCTGGCCATGATTGCCCTCATCGCCCTTGAATTCGTGGCGGACCAACAGCAATGGAACTTCCAGCGCGAAAAGCACCGCCGCCTCGCCGCGGGCGAAGACCTCGGACCCGTCTACGGCAAAGGCTTTGTGCACACCGGCCTCTGGGGCCGTTCGCGCCACCCGAACTACGCGTGCGAGCAGTCCATCTGGGTCGTCTTCTACCTCTTCACCGGCGCGGCCACCGGCGAATGGCTCAACGCCAGCATCGTCGGCTGCATCCTACTCATCTTCCTCTTTCACGGGAGCGCCAACTTCAGCGAAGGCATCAGCGCCGGCAAGTACCCGGACTACGCGGACTACGTGAAAAGGGTACGGCGGTTTATCTAGCTCACCAGCCAGTAGTACCACGGAATCCCCAGCGTCATGTTGACCGGAAAGGACAGGGCAAGGGCCATGGGCACGTAGATTCCGGGGTTTGCCTCGGGCAAGGCAATGCGCATCGCTGCGGGCACCGCAATGTAGCTCGCACTGGCTGCCAAGACGCTCAGCATGAAGCGGGCTTCGGCGGGGGCACCCGTGACCGAGGACAGCATGGCCATAAGGGTTCCGTTCACGAGCGGAAGAAGTAAAGCCAAGGCAAACGGCTGCCAGCCGGCGCCCCAAAGGGCCTTGAGGTTGCGGCCGCTCGAGAGGCCCATGTCGAGCAAAAAAACCGCCAGAAATCCCTTGAACAGGTCGTTGGTGAATGGCCGGATACCCTCCGCCTGGGCGTCGTCGGTGACGAATCCGACCAAAAGGCTGCCGAGCACCAAGACCACCGAACCGTTGGTGAGGGCGTGGCGCAGCCAAGATCCCGTTCCGCCCGAAGCCCCCGCACGGCGGGCCAACCAAAGGCCAACGACGATTGCGGGCGCCTCCATGTAGGCCATCACCGCGACGAGGTAGCCCGGCAAGTGCAGGCCCATGCGCTCCAAAAAGGTGCCCGCAGCCACAAAGGTCACGGCGCTCACGGAACCGTAGGCGGCGGCCACGGCTCCGGCATTGGCCACCCCCAGCGAGCGGCGCGCCAGACCAAAGACATACAAAGGAATGAGCATCGACGACGCCAGTGCCAAGACAAAGACGGCGGTGCTGTCGGGACGCAGCGTTTCGTGCGCAAGCTCTTGGCCGCCGCGAAACCCGATCGAAAGCAGCAAGTAAATCGATATAAACTTAGACGAGGTCGGAGGCAGCTCCAAATCGCTGCGAATCAGGGCTGCGGAGATACCGAGCAAGAAAAAGAGCAGGGCGGGGCTGGTGAAGTTTTCGAGGAGTACGTTCATGCCGTGGGATAAAAAAGACAAGGTTGGCCGGGTGCCGCGGGGGCCCAAAGGCGTTGGTCCGCATTGAACGCTTCGCACCCGTTGACGTAGGTGGCGACGACGCGGCTGCGAAAGCGCCTGCGCTCCCAAGGCGACCAGCCGCAGGCGTAGTAGCTGGTGTCGGGGCGAACTTCGGTTCCGCCAAGGGGGTCGACCAAAACAAAATCGGCCCAACAGCCTGTATCGAGGTAACCGCGATCCCGAAGGCCAAAGAGTTCGGCCACCCCGTGGCTAGTGAGCTGCACGAGCTGGGGCAGCGTCCACTCGCCGTCGTGGACCCATTCCAGGGCCTGCACCAGCAGGTGCTGCACCGAGGGCGCTCCGGAGCAGCCGCAGGAGTAGGGTCCGCCCTTTTCGCTCCAGCGGTGGGGCGCGTGGTCGGTGGCCAGCGTGGCCATCCATCCGCGGGCGGCGGCTTGGCGCAGGTAGTCGCGGTCGGTGCTGGCTTTAACCGACGGATTCCAACGTATGGCCGCACCCAAACGCCCGTAGTCTCCTTGGCTAAAGGTCGCGTGGTGGATGCAGAGCTCGGCGGTAACACGCTGACCTTCAGCAGCTGAAGCACGAATCAACTGCACCTCGCGAGCCGTAGAAACATGTAAAACGTGTACGGGCCGCGGAACCGAGCGCTGCACCTCGAGCACCCGCTTCGTGGCGATCACGCAGGCCTCCTCGTCGCGAATCTGGCTGTGCGCCCGAACCGGAACGTCCACCCCAAAACTGCGCTGGGCGGCGAGCAGCTGCTGCTGGATGCGCTGCTCGTCTTCGCAGTGCAGCGCCAGCATTTTGGGCACCTCAAGCAGTACTTTTTCGAGTACCTCAGGGTGGTTGCAAAGCAGCACGTCGCGCTCGTGCAGGTACAGCCCGTCGTCGGTGTAGCCCGGAATCTGCGTCGGGTCAATGCGCAGCGCGTCCTCCCAGCGCTCGGCGTGCACCCCCGCATAAAACGCGTAGTTGGTCCACATCCGCTGCCGCGCCCGGCGCATTTTGTCGGTCCATGCTGCCTCGTCCAGAGTGGGCGGAAGCGTGTTGGGCATGTCAAACACCGTCGTCACCCCGCCCGCCACCGCAGCGCGTGACTCGCTGTGCATGCTTCCTTTGGCCGGAAACCCCGGATCGCGAAAGTGCACGTGGCTGTCGATGACCCCCGGCAGCAGCCAAAGTCCGCGGGCGTCGATTTCACGCGGATTTGCTCCAACCGGCAGCGCCACCTCAGGCTCAAGGCGCTCCACCCGCCCGTGGCGCACCCAGAGGTCGCAGACTTCCGTCCGCCCACGGTGGGTCACGGTCGCACCGCGTACCATTACGTCGCTCACAGGAACCCGTTCATGCTGCAAAACTGACCCGAATTGAACTTTTAGAATTATAGGGTGTTAGCTTTGCAACCATTAAATGTTTTTATGAAGTACACGCTCCACCAGCTCGAGATTTTTGTGCGCTTGTCCCGCACGCTGAGCGTCACCCAAGCCGCCGAGGAGCTCAATCTTTCGCAGCCGGCCGTGTCCATTCAACTCAAGAATTTTCAGGCGCATTTTCCGCTTCCGCTCACCGAAATCGTGCACAAGCGCCTGTACCTCACGGATTTTGGTCGGTCCGTCGCCCAAAAAGCCGAGGAGGTGCTGCGCAGCACCCAAGGGGTAAACCAATGCTTGGCCGTTTACCAGGGCGAAATTTCGGGGACCCTACGCCTGAGCACCGTTTCTACAGGCAAGTACTTGGCCCCATACCTCCTTGCTCCGTTCGCCAAGGCGCACCCGTCGGTCGACATCAGCCTGAGCGTTTCGAACAAGGCCCACGTGATGGCCCAGCTTGCAGCCAACGAAATTGACCTTGCCCTAATTTCCATTAAGCCTGAAATGCGGCTCGCGGAGTTTCCGGTCATGGACAACGAGTTTGTACTGGTCGGCGCCACGCCGCCGGTATCAGGCGAAGTTTGGTCCCCCGATCGGTTGGCCAGTGTTTCGCTGCTGTTCCGCGAGCCCGGTTCCGCCACGCGCCAGATGATGGAGCGCTACATTCAGCAGCACGGAATCAACGTGAAGATGCGCATGGAGCTGTCGTCCAACGAAGCCATTAAGCAGTCCATTTTAGCCGGCCTCGGTTATTCTATTATGCCCAAGGTCAGTGTGCTGGCGGACCTCGAGCAGCGCAATCTTTTTATTCAGCCGGTGCGCGGACTCCCGATTCGAAGTTACTGGTCGTTTGTCTGGCCCGAGGGCAAGAAGCCCAATCCGCAAGCCCAAGAGTTTTTAGATTCGGTCAAGGCCAACCTGCACGATCACCTTGTGCGCTTTCAGTCGAAGCGGGTGAATGGGTCCAAGTCTTAAGGGGGTCTGATGAGCTAATGGAAGTGCTCATTTGAGGCCAAAATAAAACCCCGCCGAAATCGGCGGGGTTTTTTTACACTCCGTGGAGATAGTCGGAGTCGAACCGACGACCTCTTGCATGCCATGCAAGCGCTCTAGCCAGCTGAGCTATACCCCCAAGTGGACGGCAAAGGTAATAAACGCTTGCTTACGTTTCGAACCGACTCGGCGAAAATCCGCATCGGACCTTGGGCCCATGACCGACGAACACCAATATCTTTTGGCGCTCCGCCTCCTGGAGGCCGAACACAAGCAACCTTTGACGTGGCTCCGGCAACTGGCGCCCACCCTAGCTGACTTCGAACAAGAATCCCAGCACATTCCCGGCCGCTGGAACAAAACGGTGCTGCACCAACTTCACGAGGTACGGCGAATGGTTCAGCAGCACGCGGACCACGGAATCCAATGCATTCCCCTCGAGGCGCCCGAGTATCCGCGGAGGCTCGCTCAATCCAACGATCCGCCGCCCCTGCTTTTTGTGCGCGGAACGCTCGACGACAGCGACCGCGTTCTCTCGGTGGTCGGAACTCGATCGCCCACCCCCGACGGTCTGCTCCACACGGAATTTTGGGTGCACGCGCTCGGGGCGGCCCAACCCACGATCGTCAGCGGGCTTGCCCTGGGCATCGACGCGGCCGCCCACGGCGAGGCCTTGCGGTCGGGGCTTCCGACCTGGGCGGTGCTGGCTCATGGCCTCGACGCTGCGCAGCCGCGCGCCAACGCGCGGCTCGCCGAGCGCATCCTCCAATCGGGCGGGGCCTGGATCTCGGAATGGCCCTTCGGAGTTCCCGCGCGGGCGGGCCATTTTCCGAAGCGCAACCGCATCATCGCCGGGCTTTGCGACGCTGTGCTCGTTGTCGAAGCCTCCATGCAAAGCGGCGCCTCCATTACGGCCAAACTGGCCAATGGCTACGACCGCAGCGTATTTGCCCTTCCAGGACGGGTGCACGACGTGCACAGCCAGGGCTGCCTCAGCTTAATTGCTGACCACGTAGCCCAAATGGCCCTGCATCCCGAGCAGGTCTTGGCCAACTTAGGGTGGTCCGCTCGAAGCCCTACTAAGGAATTGAAGCCTTTGAAGGCCCATCTTGCCGCCGTGCTCAACGCCTTAGACGGTCCGCGCCGCGTAGACGAACTGCAGCGCGCCACGGGCTTTAGCACCGAACACGTACTTTCGGCCCTCGCAGAACTGGTTTGGACCGGTCGCGCGTACGCCCGGGCCGGGAGCTACCACCGGCGCTAAATGCAGCAGGTTGCGTAGCTAACTCGTTGCGAGCAGCTCGAGGCCTTGGCGAGTCAACCAAATTTTTGTCAATCGTCGAGGTCCTCGGCGACGTCGGCCTCAGGGGCGGCATCTTCGTCGGAGGCGGGTTCGCTGTCGTCGTCTTCGTCCATGAAGGCCTCCATGCGGCGCTCCATTTCGATCGAAACCTTGAAGAGGTATTTGGTGTCTTCGGTCTCCAAGGGCACCGCGCGAACGGTCTCTCCTTTGGAATTTTTGAACGAAATCATGTCTTCGGGCGCGAAACCCTCCGGGTAACGATCGGTGATCAGCGACAGCTGTTCCGAGGTAATATTCTTATAGTCAACGATAATGCGTCGCTTTTCCATGGGGGTAGATCACCATTTGAGTATCCACGCAAACATAAGCGGGGCAACGATTGTAGCATCAGACTCGACAATAAATTTTGGTGTGTCGATGTCGAGCTTGCCCCAGGTGATTTTTTCGTTGGGAACGGCTCCGCTGTAGGACCCGTAGGATGTGGTCGAATCGGAGATCTGGCAGAAGTAGCCCCAGAAGGGAATGTCTTCCATTTCCATGTCTTGGTAGAGCATGGGAACGACGCAGATGGGAAAGTCGCCCGCGATACCTCCGCCGATCTGGAAAAAGCCCACCGAGGGGGCCGTTGGGTTTTTGGGGTTGCGGCAGTTGGCCACGTACCAGTCGGCCAACCACGCCATGTACTCGATGCCCGACTTCATGGTGCTCGCCTTGAGTTCGCTTTTGATGACGTAGCTGGCGAAGATGTTGCCCATGGTGCTGTCTTCCCAGCCCGGAACGATGAGGGGCAAATTGCGCTCGGCGGCGGCCAGCATCCACGAGTTGGCGGGGTCAACTGCGGCGTCGTACTCGGCGGCAAACTCAGGAAGTCGTATCATTTGGTACATGTACTCGTGCGGAAAGTAGCGCTCGCCCTTGGCTTCGGCCGCGGACCACACTTTGTGAATGTGGTGCTGGAGCTTGCGAAAGGCTTCTTCTTCGGGGATGCAGGTGTCGGTCACGCGGTTGAGTCCGCGGTCGAGCAAGTCGCGCTCTTCAGACGGGGTAAGGTCGCGGTAGTGGGGCACGCGCTCGTAGTGGCTGTGGGCCACGAGGTTCATGAGGTCTTCTTCGAGGTTGGCGCCGGTGCAGCTGATGATGTCCACCTTGCCCTGGCGAATCATCTCAGCCAGCGAGCGGCCCAATTCGGCGGTTGACATGGCTCCGGCGAGGGTGACCATCATTTTTCCGCCTGCGGTCAGGTGCGCTTCATAGCCTTTGGCGGCGTCGACGAGGGCGGCCGCGTTAAAGTGCTTGTAGTGGTTTTCGATGAATTGAGAAATAGGTCCGCGAGGCATGGCAGAAGGGAATTAATAGGATTGCTAAACAAACGTACGGAGCCGCACGGGCTCCCCAAAGGCTTAGTAGCCGAGAATTTTGAGCATGGACTTGTAGCTCTGCTCTTTGGCGAAGAGTCGGGTGTTCCAGTCTCCGTTGGCGTCACGGCTGATGACCACGTGCTTGGGCGCGGGAATGAGGCAGTGCTGAATTCCGCCGTAGCCCGCGATCGACTCTTGGTAGGCTCCGGTGTTGAAAAACCCAATGTACTGGGGCGCTTCACCCTTGAGCTTGGGCAAGAAGATGGCGTTGGAGTGCTGTTCTGAATTGTAGTAGTCGTCGCTGTCGCACGTGAGTCCGCCCAAGAGTACGCGCTCGTAGTCGAGGTCCCAGTTGTTGATCGCCAGCATGATAAAGCGCTTGTTGATGGCCCAAGCGTCGGGCAGCGTCGTCATAAAGCTCGAGTCAATCATGTACCACTTTTCGCGGTCGTTTTGCTTCTTCTCGCCCATGATGCTGTAAAAGGTTGCGCCCGATTCGCCCACGGTGTAGCTGCCGAATTCGGTAAAAATGTGCGGTTCCTCGATGCCCTCAGCGTTGCAGGTCTGCTTGATCTGGGCAATAATTTCTTCGGCCATGTACTCGTAGTCGTAGTTGAACGAGAGGCTGTTTTTGATGGGGAATCCGCCACCGATGTTCAGCGAGTCGAGCGAAGGGCAGATTTTCTTGAGCTGGATGTAGACGCGCACGGCCTTGTTCAGCTCGTTCCAGTAGTAGGCGGTGTCGTTGATTCCAGTGTTGATGAAGAAATGGAGCATTTTCAACTCAACATTAGGAATGTTCTGAATGTAGTTTTTGTACATCGGAACCACTTCCTTGTAGCCAATGCCCAAGCGCGACGTGTAGAATTCAAACTTAGGTTCTTCTTCAGCTGCGATACGTATGCCCACCTTAACCGGATGCGCGTTCTCTGGATTGACCTGTTCCATGAGCAACTCCAGCTCCTCGCGGTTGTCGAGCACCGGGATTACGCTCGTCCAACCCGTGTTGATAAGGCGGGCAATGTTCTCCGTGTACTGGGCGCGCTTGTAGCCGTTGCAGACGACGAACTGGTCTTTGGTGATGCGTCCTTCTTCTTCGAGTGTTTCGATCAGGTTGATGTCGAAGGCCGACGACGTCTCGAGATGAATGTCGTTTTTAAGGGCCTCATCGAGCACAAACTGAAAGTGCGACGACTTGGTGCAGTAGCAAAAATGGTAGTCTGACTGGTAGTCCACTTTGGCCATCGCCACGTTGAACATGCGCTTGGCCCGCTGAATATGCTCCGAGATCTTGGGCACGTAGGTCACCTTTAGGGGCGTGCCGTACTGCTTGATAATCTCCATCACGGGAATGTCGTGCCAGTAGAGTTCAGAGTCGTGCGTCGAGAATTCTTGCTGCGGCCACTCGAAGGTTTGCTCGATAAGGTCTTGGTACTTAGTGCGCATGAGGTGGAATTAAAGAGGGCGCCAAAGGTAATCCAACTTAGTCGGATTGAATTTTTTTTGCCCAAGTAATGAACTCCGATTGCTCCAAAATGTTCCGACTGCGTCACGTGTCTGAACATTGAATCCCCTTATATTCGCTATCTATCGAAATTATATGAAGCCAAGTACCCTCAATCTGCGCGCCGATTTGCCCGCCTCGCTCGTCGTCTTTTTGGTCGCGCTGCCGCTGTGCCTAGGAATCGCATTGGGGTCAGGAGCCCCGCTTCTGAGCGGCGTTGTCGCCGGAGTCGTGGGCGGAGTCGTCGTGGGCCTGCTCAGCAAGTCGCCCTTGAGTGTCTCGGGGCCGGCCGCGGGACTTACGACCGTGGTCTTCAGCGCCATTCACGAACTTGGCGCCTTTGAGCTTTTCTTGGTGGCCGTAGTTCTGGCGGGTGCCATGCAGGTGGTACTGGGCTTGCTTCGCCTGGGGGTCGTCGGGCACTACGTTCCCAATACCGTCATTAAGGGGATGATGGCGGCCATCGGACTCATTCTAATCCTCAAGCAAATTCCGCACTTGGTGGGGTACGACGCCGACTACTTTGGCGACGAGGGCTTTGACCAACCCGGGCCCGAAAATACGTTCAGCGGAATGCTGCATGCTTTGGGCTCCTTGAGTCCGGGCGCCACCCTGGTCGGAATCGTTTCGCTCGTAGGGCTCCAGCTGGCCGACGCCATAGGCTACGCGAAGACGGCGGTTGGAAAAGTCGTTCCGGCGGCACTCCTAGCCGTGACCGGCGGAACCCTGTTGGCTGCGCTTTTGCCCGAACTTCTTGGGGCAACCTGGTCCGTTTCAGACGTGCACCGCGTGCAGCTTCCCGCGCTGGGCAGTTCTTGGTCCGCCCCCGAATGGAGCGCCCTCGGCCAACCTGCCGTGTGGACCATTGCCCTCACCCTCGCGGTGATTGCAAGCCTTGAGAGCCTTCTGAGCATCGAAGCAGCCGACCGCATCGACCCCCTCAAGCGGGTGACGCCCACGAACCGCGAACTCCTGGCCCAGGGTGTGGGCAACATGGCTTCGGGCGTGCTGGGAGGACTCCCCGTAACTTCGGTGGTGGTGCGCACCAGCGTCAACGCCCAAGCTGGAGCCCAGTCGCGGTGGAGCGCCGTGGCGCACGGGGTAATCCTCGCACTAAGCGTGGTGCTGTTGACTCCGGTGCTCAACCAAATTCCGCTGGCCACGCTGGCCGCGGTACTCATCGCCACCGGCTTCAAACTAACCCACCCCACGAAGGTCATCGCGCCGCTGGTGCGCCAGGGAATGATGCAGTGGATTCCGTTTGCGGTCACTGTGCTCGCCATTTTGCTCACCGATCTGCTTAAGGGAATTACCGTAGGACTGCTCGTGGCAACCGTGTTCATCGCCTTCAACGACTTTAAAAGCACGGTTTCGCTCACCCACATCGGAACCAACTACATCTTGCAGCTGCGGCGCAACGTGAGCTTTTTGAACAAAGGCAAGCTCAAAGAGTCGCTCGAAAAATTGCCCAAGGGCTGCAGCCTGCTGGTGGACTTCACCCAGGCGGACTTTGTCGACCCCGACATTCTCGAGGTGATTCACGACTTCGCGACGCATTCCGGCTTGCTCGGAATTGAGGTTACCGTGCGCCGAAGTCCGCACCAAGACTACCTTGAATCGCTTTAATTCGCACCCTAAACGGCATCACCATGCGCGACATCGATCAACTATTGCTGGCCAACAAGGCCTGGTCCGAGGGCAGGCACCACGACGACCCCGAGTACTTTAATCGGCTTTCGAGCATTCAAACCCCCAAGTACTTGTGGATTGGGTGCAGCGACAGCCGCGTTCCGGCCGACACCATCACGGGAACAGCTCCGGGCGAAATTTTTGTGCACCGCAACATCGCCAACATGGTGGTGCACACCGACCTCAACTTGCTTTCGGTGCTCGAGTATGCCGTGCACTACCTCAAGGTCGAACACGTAATCGTGTGCGGACACTACGGCTGCGGAGGGGTTGCGGCTTCGTTAACCAACAATTCGTTTGGCATCATTAACAAATGGCTGCGCAACATTAAAGATGTGCACCGCTTGCATTCCGCCGAAATCGACGTCGCCGAAGACCCCACGGAACGCGTCAACCGCCTCGTGGAATTCAACGTCCGCGAGCAAGTGCAAAACCTGGCCAAGACGAGCGTGATTCAGCGGGCCTGGAAGGAGCGCCAGGCGCCTGCCCTGCACGGCTGGGTGTACGGGCTTAACGACGGTTTGATTAATCCGCTCTGCGAGCTGGGCCACGATTTCGATCTGGATCCGCTGTACCGATTTGATAATCTGGAGTAGAAGAGGCCAGGTCTGCGGAAAGGCGTACCTTTGCGGCGCTTTTTCCCTACCCGTTCTCTTATGACTCCGATTCGAAATATTGCGATTATCGCCCACGTTGACCACGGCAAAACTACCCTGGTTGACAAAATCTTGCACCACTGCCAGCTGTTTCGCACGAATCAGGAAACCGGAGAGCTAATTCTCGACAACAACGACCTTGAGCGCGAGCGCGGAATCACCATTCTCGCCAAAAACGTAAGCGTCACCTACAAGGGAGTTAAGATCAACATCATCGACACGCCGGGCCACGCCGACTTTGGGGGCGAGGTAGAGCGCGTACTCAACATGGCCGACGGCGTACTGCTGCTGGTCGACGCGTTTGAGGGCCCGATGCCCCAAACCCGTTTTGTGCTGCAAAAGGCCCTGCAGATGGGGTTGCGTCCGATCGTGGTGGTCAACAAAGTCGACAAGCCCAACTGCGACCCGGAGCAGGCGCACGAAATGGTTTTTGACCTGATGTTCTCGCTGGACGCGACCGAAGAGCAGCTGGATTTTCCGTGCGTGTACGGTTCCGCCAAAAACAACTGGATGGGCCCCGACTGGAAGACCCAAACCGAGAACATCGAGCACCTGCTCGACGTCGTGCTCGAGCACGTCCCGGCCGCAGAAGTGCTGACCGGCACGCCCCAAATGCTGATCACCAGCCTTGACTACAGCAGCTACCAGGGCCGTATGGCCATCGGGCGCCTGCACCGCGGCAGCCTCAAAGAGGGCGGCAACGTATCGGTCGTCAAGCGCGACGGCAGCATCACCAAGGCCAAGGTCAAGGAACTCTTCACGTTTGAAGGTCTGGGCAAAGCCAAAGTCAGTCAGGTCCACGCCGGTGAACTGTGTGCCGTAGCCGGAATCGAAGGTTTTGAAATTGGCGACACGATCGCAGACGCTGAAAACCCCGAGGGGCTGCCCACGATCGCGATCGACGAGCCGACGCTCAGCATGCTCTTCATGATCAACGATTCGCCGTTTTTTGGCCGCGAAGGCAAGTTTGTGACGAGCCGCCACCTCAAAGACCGCCTCGAGAAGGAGCTCGAGAAGAACCTGGCGCTGCGCGTGGTTCCGGGCGCGACCGCCGACTCGTTTTATGTGTACGGCCGCGGAGTGCTGCACCTTTCGATCTTGATCGAGACGATGCGCCGCGAGGGCTACGAGCTTCAAATTGGCCAGCCCACCGTCATCACCAAAGAAATCGACGGGGTCAAGTGCGAGCCGGTCGAAGAGCTCATCATTGACCTCCCCGAAGAAAACAGCGGTACCGCCGTAGAGATGGCCAGCCTGCGCAAGGGCGAGATGACCAACATGACCCCCAAGGGCGACCGCATGGTGGTTACGTTTAAGATTCCGAGCCGCGGCATCATCGGCATGCGTTCGGCGCTGCTGACGGCCACCGCCGGAGAGGCCATTATGAACCACCGCTTCACCGGCTTTGAGCCGATGCGCGGCGAGATTCCGCGCCGAATGAACGGCTCGCTGATCTCCATGGAGCAGGGCACCGCCCTCGCCTACTCGATCGACCGCCTGCAGGACCGCGGGATTTTCTTCATCGAACCCGGCGAAGAAATTTACAAGTCGCAGATTGTGGGCGAGCACACGCGCGGCAACGACCTCGAGGTCAACTTGACCAAGGGCAAGAAGCTCACCAACATGCGCGCCTCGGGATCTGACGAAAAAATGCGCATCGCGCCCGCCAAGGTGCTGCGCCTCGAGGAGGCCCTTGAATACGTGCAAACCGGCGAGTTTGTCGAGGTGACGCCCAAGAGCATCCGCCTGCGCAAGCGCTAGGAATTCCGCTATATTTGGGGCATGGAGCACTTACCCATCCTGCATTTGCCCTTTTTTGCCAACCTGCTCCTGTTGCTGGTTTTGGCACGGGTATTTGGCGAAGTCATGGAGCGCTTTAAGCAGCCAGCTATGATCGGCGAAATACTCGCAGGGGTGGTGCTCGGACCGAGCATGCTCAACATTATGGTGCGCAACGAAGAGCTCAAGGTCATTAGCGAGCTCGGGGTCTTTTTGCTCGTCATCATCGCCGGACTCGAAATCAACATTCGCGACATCGCCAAAACCTCGTCGGGGCGCAACCTCGTCACGTCGCTCACGGCATTTTTCATTCCCATCGGGTCGGGATTTGCGGTCGCCCAAGCCTTTGACCTCGAACTGGTTTCGTCCATATTTGTCGGACTCTGCGTCGCCATTACCGCACTACCCGTGAGCGTACGCATCTTGATGGACCTCGGGCAGCTCAAGTCAGAAATTGGCCAGCGCATTATTTCGGTGGCCATTTTTGACGACGTGCTGGCGCTCACCATCTTGGGCGTACTGCTCGACATTAACGGCGCCGACAACTCAAGCATCGAGGTATTGGGCCAGACCATCGCCCTCACCCTGGGCAAAATTGTGCTTCTCATCGCCGGACTCATCTTCGCGTACCGACTGATCAACAAGCTGACCGACCGCGAGAACTTTATCGAGGCCCAGCTCGACAAGCTGCTCACCCTGATGCGCGGCAAAGAGTCGCTGCTGGCCATTATGTTTGCCTTCATTTTGATTTTTGCCTCGCTCACCGAGGCGGTAGGCTTGCACTTCATCATTGGTGCGTTTTTTGCCTCGATGCTGCTCAGCAAAGAGCTCGTGGGTCGCGCTCATTTTGAGGAATTTGAAAAAACCACCCACGGCATGGCGATGGGCTTTTTGGCCCCCATTTTCTTTGCCGGAATAGGCCTCGAGTTTCGCTTTTCGTCAATTACCGCTTGGGGACTTCTGCTGTCGATCGTCGGCGTTTCGTTTGCCAGCAAAATTGTCGGAGGCTACCTCGGAGCCCGCTTTGCCGGCCTTCGCCACCGCAAGGCACTGACCCTCGGCATCGGCCTCAATGCCCGCGGAATCATGGAACTGGTCATCGCCAACATCGCCTACCGCGAGGGCCTGATTGGCATCGAACTCTTCAGCATCTTGGTCATTATGGGCGTTTTCACTACCCTGAACACCCCGATGCTGCTCAAGCGGTCGTTCCGCTGGTTGGGTGCGGAACGGGACTAACCCCGCCGGCTAACGCATCAGTTGACCCAGTCAGCGACAAATAGGTTGGTGGCGCGGGTTCCGCCGTTGTTGCGGTTGCTGCCCCACACCAAACGTTTGCCGTCGGGCGAAAACATGGGGAACGAATCAAACGCCGTGTCGTAGGTCACCTGCTCCAAACCGGTTCCGTCGAGGTTGACCATGAACAAATTGAACGGAAACCCCATCGGCGACGCGTGGTTGCTGCTGAACAAAATGCGCGTACCATCTGGGGTAAAAAACGGCGCCCAGTTTGCGTTGCCAAGCTGCGTCACTTGGCGCATTTGGCTCCCGTCGGCACGGGCTACATAAAGTTCCATTTCGGTGGGTTCCACAAGGTGCTCGGCGAGCAAGCTGGCGTACTTGGCCATGGCTTCAGGCGTGCGGGGGCGCGAAGCCCGCCACACCAACCATTCGCCGTCGGGGCTAAAAAAGGCTCCGCCGTCGTAACCCAGGGCGAAGGTCACCTGGCGCACGTCGCTGCCGTCTAACTTCATCGTGTACAGCTCGAGGTCGCCGCTGCGGTCGCTCGTGAACACGATGCGGTCGCCTTTGGGCGAAACCGTGGCCTCGGCGTCGTAGCCCGGTTCGTGCGTCAGCTGCCGGGTGATGCGCCCTTCGAGGTCCGCCGTAAACACATCAAACGTTGGATAAATGGGCCACACGTAGCGACCGTGGCGGCGTTCGGGCTCGGGCGGACAATCTGCACCGCCGAGGTGGGTCGACGCATACAGAACTTCCTGGTCGCCCGGCATAACGTAGGCACAGGTGGTGCGGCCCATTCCCGTGCTGAGCATGCGGGGCTTGGCTTCAACCTGACCAACGTCCTTGTACCAATAGATCTGGTCGCACTTAGCGCCCCATTCGGGGTTGTTGGACTGAAAAACGAGGGACTTGCTGTCAAAACTCCAGTAGGCCTCGGCGTTGTCGGCCCCAAAGGTGAGCTGGCGCACGTTCTTGAGGTGCTTTTCGCCAGCATAGGTCAAGGTGGCTGGGTTGAATTCGCGCGGATTGGGTTTTGCGGCCTGGGCAAGGGCCACGGCAACCGTTAGGGTCATCGCGGCTCCAAAAAGGGCATGCTTCATAAGGGCTTCGGGGTACATTAGCGGAACAAACCTAGTTGCTTGACCTTCATGAATCAGCCCAATATCCCAATCCGAAGCCTGTTCGCCGTGTTTTTGCCCCTGTCGGTTCTTGCGCAGTCCGCCAAGCCCCAACCCAAGGCCGTGGAACGGCTCCGCGCCGACGTGTACGTGCTCGCCGACGACGCGATGGAAGGCCGCAAGGTCGGAACCCGTGGCGAGCAAAAAGCCGCCGCCTACCTCAGCAGCCGAATGGCTTCGCTCAAGCTGGCCGAGCACGAACTAGCGCCCGACTACCGCGTCTCCTTTAGCGCCCAACCCAAGGTGCACGGTGTGGCCCACGGCAGCCCCGTCACCGGAACCAACCTCGTCGGCGTCGTGCCGGGCCGCAACCCCCAACTCGCACCGTTGGTCGTCGGAGCCCACTACGACCACTGGGGATGGGGCGGCGAGGGCAGCCTCTACCGCGGCAAAGATTCCGCGATCCACAACGGCGCCGACGACAACGCCAGCGGCGTGGCCGCCGTGCTCGAGCTGGCCTACCGATTCAAACGCGCCAAGCTCCAGCGCAGCGTGATTGTCGTCGCTTTTTCGGGCGAAGAGCAGGGCCTCTGGGGCTCAAACGACCTCGCCAAAAAGCTGGCCGCCCTGCCCGTGAAGCCGGCTGCCATGGTCAATATGGACATGGTCGGACGCCTCGGCGCCACCCGCCAACTCGCCCTGTACGGCGTCGGAACCTCTCCCGCCTGGCCCCCCGCCCTCGCCGCGGCCGGAGCCGCCGACCGCTTTCGCCTGAAAATCGATTCCAGCGGCGTGGGCCCCTCAGACCACACCTCCTTTTACCTGACCGACGTGCCCGTGCTGCACCTCTTCACCGGGCAGCACGCCGACTACCACCAGCCGAGCGACGACGCCGACAAAATCAACTACGAAGGCCTTGCCGAAGTCGTGGACCTCGTCGAAACTGTGCTCCGAAACCTCGACAGCCAAGCTCAGATTCCGTTCACCAAAACCAAGAGCAGTGCCAGCGACACTCCGCGCTTTAAGGTGACGCTCGGAGTCGTGCCCGACTACCTCTACGACGGCCAGGGCATGCGCATCGACGGAACCACCGACGGCAAGCCCGCTGCCCGCGCCGGCCTTCAGCGCGGAGACGTCGTCGTCGCCCTCGGCCCCCACACCATCACCAACATGACCGGCTACATGGAAGCCCTCTCGCAGTTCGAACCCGGCGCTGAAACTACGGTGACCGTGCTTCGCGATGGGAAGGAGCTGACGCTAACGCTCCGATTTTAACGTTTCTTGTTACTTGTTTCTAGTTCTGGAGAAGCCGAAAACGAGCAACCAGAAACCAGAAACCAGCTTACGGCTTCGCCGTAAGGCTAGTGCGCCTGCAACCACGTACGCCCAACCCCCGTCTCAGCCACCAGCGGAACCGAAAGCGTGAACGCCGCCTCCATTTCGGATTTGACCAGCTCGCGCAGCGCATCGACCTCAGCCGTGTAGGCGTCAAACACCAGTTCGTCGTGGACTTGCAAAATCATCGGGCTTCGCAGGCCTTCGCGCTGAAGGCGGTCGTGGATGCGGATCATGGCGAGCTTCACGATGTCGGCGGCCGTGCCTTGGATGGGCGCGTTGATCGCGTTCCGCTCGGAATGGCCGCGAACGGCCTGGTTCCGCGAATCGATGTCGCGCAGGTAGCGGCGGCGCCCCAAGAGGGTTTCGACGTAGCCCTTGGCGCGGGCGGCCGCGACTTGGTCGTCGATGTACTTTTTGATTCCGGGGTAGGTGGCGAAGTACTGCTCGATGACCTCCTTGGCTTCGGTACGCGACAGGCTGCTCTGCTGGCTGAGTCCGAAGGCGGACACGCCGTAAATGATTCCGAAATTCACCGTCTTCGCCTGCGAACGCTGCTCGCGGGTGACCTCGGCGAGCGGAACCCCAAACACCTTAGACGCCGTCGCCGCGTGAATGTCTTCGCCGCTCAAAAAGGCGTCGATCATGCCCTGGTCGCCGCTCATTGAGGCGATGACGCGGAGCTCGATCTGCGAATAGTCCGCACTGAGCAGCACGCGGTCTGCGCCGCCCGCCACAAACAGGTCGCGCACGCGTTGTCCGCGCTCGGTACGAATCGGAATGTTTTGCAGGTTGGGGTTGGTCGACGAAAGGCGGCCGGTGGCGGCTACGGCTTGGTTGAAGGTGGTGTGAATGCGTCCGGTGCGCGCATTCACCAGCTGCGGGAGCGCGTCGACGTAGGTGCTCTTGAGCTTGCCCACTTGCCTCCATTCGAGCAACTTGTCGACGATGGGATGGGCCGAGCGGAAGTTCTCGAGCACCTCTTCGCCCGTGGCGTACTGGCCCGTCTTGGTCTTTTTGGCCTTGGGGTCGAGCTTGAGGCGGTCAAACAGCACCTCGCCGAGCTGCTTGGGCGAACCGAGGTTGAAGTCGACTCCGGCGAGCTCGCGAACTTCGGCTTCGAGGCGGGCGGAATCTTCGCCCAGCTCCACCGAGTAGCGCGCCAGGCCCTCGAGGTCGACGCACATTCCGGCGCGCTCCATGTCGGCCAGCACCGGAACCAGCGGCGCTTCGAGGTCGTGCAGCACCCGTTCGAGGCCCGCTTCAGCCAACTTGGGCGTGAAGGCCTCGTGCAGTCGCCAGGTCACGTCGGCGTCTTCGGCGGCGTACTCGGCGACTTCGGCGGCGGGCACGTCGCGCATACTCTTTTGGTTTTTGCCTTTGGCTCCGATCAGGGTCTCAATCGAAATCGGCGTGTAGCCCAAGTAGTTCTGGGCCAGTGCGTCCATGCCGTGGCGCTGGTCGGGCTCCATCAGGTAGTGGGCGAGCATGGTGTCGCGAAGGGTTCCGGCCAGCTGAATGCCGTAGTTGGCCAAAATTTGGTAGTCGTACTTGAGGTTGTGGCCAATCCACGTGACGTCGGGGCGCTCAAAGTGCGCACGGAACAGCTCCAACCAGGCCTGGGCCGCGGCGCGCTCAGCCGGAAGCGCCACGTAGTAGGCCGTGTGGGCCTCCCACGAGAGCGAAAAGCCGACCATTTCGGCCTCGAGGGCGTCGAGTCCGGTGGTCTCGGTGTCAAAGGCCAGCTCGCTGAGGCCGTCGAGGCTGCGCGAAAGGGATCGGGCCGCCTCGATCGTGTCAATCAAGGTGTAGGCGTGGGCCTGGGTTGCGGCGGAGCCGCCCGGAATGTGCGGCGCGGCGGGTTCGCCTCCTTCGCCTCCTTGGTCTCCGCCGCCAAACAGGTCCATTTGGGCGGAATCAGCGCCCGGGGCGGGCCGCGGCGCGGCCGCCGCCGGCTTCACTTCGGCCGAGGGCGCAGCGGCGGCATTGGGCAGCAAGCGCCGCGCCAGCGAGCGGATTTCGAGCTCGTCGAGCAGGGCCCGCAGCGCTTCTTCGTCGGCCGGCTCGCGCACGAGGTCGGCCTCGTCGAGCTCGATCGGAGCATCAGTTAAAATGGTGGCCAGCACGCGCGAAAGGCGCGCCATCTCGGCGTGCTCGCGCACCCGCTCCCCGAGCTTGCCGCTGATCTGGTCGCCGTGCGCCAAAACGTTTTCGAGCGTTCCGTACTCGGCCAGCAACTTGGCAGCGGTCTTCTCGCCGACCCCGGCAATTCCGGGAATGTTGTCGACCGCATCGCCCATCAGCCCGAGGATGTCGATCACCTGCTCGACGCGTTCAATGCCCCACTTTTCGCAGACCTCAGCGGGACCCATTACCTCGGCGGGTTCGCCTCCGCGCGACGGCTTGTACATCTTGACGCGGTCGGTCACGAGCTGCCCGAAATCCTTGTCGGGCGTCATCATGAACACCTCAAAACCGGCTTTTTCGGCTTGGTGAGCTAGGGTTCCGATCACGTCGTCGGCCTCGTAGCCAGGAACCCCCAGCGCCGGAATCCGCATCGCGCCCAGCAACTTCTGGATGTAGGGCACCGCCACCTTAATGCCCTCGGGCGTCTCGTCGCGGTTGGCCTTGTATTCAGCGAACAGCTGCTCGCGCACCTCGGAACCGCCAATGTCAAACACCACCGCGAGGTGCGACGGCTTCTCTTTTTCGATCACGTCGAGCAGTGCCAGCAAAAACCCATACACGGCCGAAGTGTCGAGGCCCTTGCTCGTGACGCGCGGATTCCGCGCAAAGGCAAAATAGGCGCGAAAAATCAGGGCGTAGGCGTCGAGCAGAAAGAGCTTTTTCATCAAAAAACAGGTTAGCGGGCAGAATCCGAAAGGTACGAAGTCCGCCCAACCGAAGTCGGCCCGGAACCCCTACTTTTGCGCTATGCCCCATGCACTGGTCGTCATTCCCACCTACAAGGAGCGCGAAAACATCGAGGCCATCCTCGAAGCCGTTGTTGCGCTGCCTCAAGGACTTGACGTGCTGATTGTCGACGACCAATCGCCCGACGGAACCGCAGATCTGGTGCGCAAAGTGCAAAAAAAGCACCCGGGCCGAATTCACCTAAACGAGCGCAAGGGCAAGCTGGGCCTCGGAACCGCCTACATCCACGGGTTCAAGTGGGCGCTGAAGCACGACTACCAGTACGTGTTTGAAATGGACGCGGACTTTTCGCACGACCCCAACGACCTGCCGCGGCTGCTCGAGGCCTGCGCGGTCTACGGAGCCGACCTAGCCATCGGGTCGCGCTACAGCAACGGCGTGAATGTGGTCAACTGGCCGATGAGTCGGGTGCTGCTCAGCTTCTTTGCCTCGAAGTACGTGCGCTTCGTTACCGGAATGCCCATTCACGACACCACCGCAGGCTTTAAGTGCTACCGTCGGTCCGTGCTCGAAGCCCTGGATTTGGAGAAAATCCGCTTCGTGGGCTACGCGTTCCAGATCGAAATGAAGTTCCGCGCCTGGCGCAAGGGGTTCAACCTCGCCGAGGTGCCCGTGATCTTCACCGACCGCAAGGCGGGGCAGAGCAAAATGTCGCGCGGAATCATTCGCGAGGCCGTCTTCGGGGTACTTTTGCTAAAGCTTTCGAGCCTTTTTGGCCGCTAGCTAGCTGCAATGCTTGAACCCACACCGACCTACCTGATTAAAAACGCGCGCCTGGTTAACGAAGGCCGCACCTACGAAGCCGACGTGCTGCTTTCCGGCGGACGCATTGAGCGCATCGACGACCACATTTCGCCCAAAAACAACCTCGTGACCGTCGTGGACGGAGGCGGTAAACTGCTGCTGCCGGGCGTCATCGACACCCAGGTGCACTTTCGCGAGCCCGGACTCACCCACAAGGCCGACCTTACCACCGAGTCGATGGCCGCTGTGGCCGGCGGAGTGACTTCCTACATCGAGCAGCCCAATACGGTTCCGGCCGCGACCACGCTCGAACTGCTCGAAGCCAAGTTTGCCCGCGCCGCCGAGGTTTCGTGGGCCAACTACAGCTTCAGTCTGGGCGCCTCCAACACCAACCTTGAGGAACTCAAGCGGGCCTCCAAGCGCGACGTGGCCGCCGTCAAGATGTTCCTGGGCTCGAGCACCGGCGACCTGCTTGTCGACGACCCCGCCGCCGTGGAACGCATTTTTCGCGAAGTCGACCACCAGCTCATCGCGCACTGCGAAGACGAGCCCACGATGCGCGCCAACCTCGAGCGCCTCATCGAAGAGCGCGGAGGCCGCGAGCACCTGACGGCCGCCGACCACCCGCTGATTCGCAGCGAAGAGGCCTGCTACCTTTCGTCGTCGCGCGCCGTGGCCCTCGCCCGCGAAACCGACGCCCATTTTCACGTCTACCACGTGTCAACGGCTAAAGAACTCGATCTTTTCGACGCGGAATTGCCCCTTTCCGAGAAAAAAATCACGGCCGAGGCCTGCGTGCACCACCTTTGGTTCAGCGACGCCGACTACGCCGAGCTGGGCAACCGCATCAAATGGAACCCCGCAGTTAAAACGGCGGCCGACCGCGACGCCCTGCGCGCCGCCCTGCTCGACGGACGCATCGACGTGGTTGCGACCGACCACGCGCCGCACACGCTCGAAGAAAAGCAGCGGCCGTACCTCGACGCGCCCAGCGGCGGTCCGCTCATTCAAAACAGCTTACCGGCCATGCTGGAGCTCGCGCGCCGCCTCGACATCGACTACGCGCGCATCGTCGAGCTGATGTGCCACCAGCCGGCCCAGCTGTTCGGCATTCACGAGCGCGGATTTTTGCGCGAAGGCTACCACGCCGACCTCGTGCTGGTCGACCCGCACCGCCCTTACACGGTGCACGGCGCCGAAATGTTCACCAAGTGCAAGTGGTCGCCGTTTGAAGGACGCACCTTCGCGGCGCGCATCAGCCAAACCTGGGTCAACGGAACGCTCGTGTACCGCGACGGTACGCACCGCAACGCTCCAGCTGGCCAACGCCTGATGTTCAACCGCCCATGGTAGGACGGCACCGCGCCGCGTGGGCACTCGTCTTGGGGGTAGCGTTGGCGCTATCGGGCTGCGGCGGGAGCGCCGAGCCCGAAAACCCGCGCGAGCGGCCCAAGGACTTGATTCCGCGCGAAGCGTTTACCGATTTGCTGACCGAAATGCACCTGATTGAGGGCGCCCGCGGCGGCGAACACCTCATGGGCGACAGCATCGCCGTGTGGCGGGTCTACCACGCGGCCTTCGAGCGCCGCGGCTACCGCCCCGAACAGGTTGCCCGCAGCTACGCCTACTACCATTCCGACCCCAAACTGGCGGTCGAAATCTACCAAGAGGTCATGGAGCGTATGCAGCAGCAAACCCACGAGCTCAGCAAGCCGCTTGCCCCGTGAGCCAGCTTTCGTTTGTGCACCCCGAGTTCGAGCGCATCGCCCTCGCCCTCTTTCGCTACCAGGCGACCCACAACCCCGTTTACGCCGAATGGGTGCGCTTGCAGGGCTGGGATTCCGCCCGCATCGAGGCGGTGAATTCCCTGGACGAGGTTCCGTTTTTGCCGATTGAAGCGTTTAAAACGCGTGAAGTGCGGACGGGAACCTGGGAGCCCGAAGCCACGTTTACTTCGTCGGGCACCACCGGCCAAACGCCCTCGCGCCACGACGTCGCACGGCTCGAAGCCTACCTGCGCAACGCCGAGGCTGGCTTCGCGTACTTCTACGGACCGCCCAGCAACTACGCGTGGCTATGCCTCCTGCCCAGCTACCTCGAGCGCCAGGGCTCGTCGCTCGTGGCCATGGCCCAGCACTTCGTTCAGCAGTCGCCCGCCGGCGAAAGCGGATTTTTTCTCAAGGGTTTGGACGAACTGCGGTTCCGCCTCGAAACGCTCGAAGCCAACGGCGTACCCACCGTGATTTTAGGCGTAACGTTTGCCCTGCTCGACTGGGCCGAATCGCTGCCCAAGCCGATGCCGCTCAAGCACAGCATCATCATGGAAACCGGCGGTATGAAAGGCCGCCGCGTCGAGCCCAGCCGGACCGAAGTGCACCAAACGCTTCAAAAGGCGTTCGGCCTGGCCCAAATCCATAGCGAATACGGCATGACCGAGCTGCTTTCGCAGGCCTATTCCCAGGGCGGCGGCCGGTTCCAATGCCCGCCGAGCATGCGGGTGCTTCCGCGCGACCTCGAGGCGCCGCGCCTTCAGGCTCCGCTTGAATTCCGTTGCGGACTCAACGTCGTCGACCTGGCCAACGCCGATTCGTGCGCCTTTATCGCGACCGAAGATGCTGGCCGAGTTTTTGCCGACGGTAGCTTTGAGGTTCTCGGACGCCTCGAAGGCGCCGAACTTCGCGGATGCAGTTTAATGGCCCTATGATGAAAAACCTCCTCCTTTTTGCCCTGCTCGCGGCCGCCTTTAGCGGTTCCGCCCAACGCATTCACGGCTACGCCAAGGCCAAAATCGCAGGCCAAGAGGCCTTTCAGCTCAACGACTCGACCGAAGTGTTTGCCGAGCGGACCGAGCGCGGATTCACCGTGCGCAAACGCGTGTGGGTCGCCAACACCTCCCTCTCGAAGGGCGTAATCATGCCCGGTTCAGCCCTGTACAACGAGCGCGGCGAAGTGATCGGCCAAACCCTGGGCGCCGACGTGCCCTTGACCGGAGCGCAGCCCGCCACCGAACGCAAGCTGCGCAAGTACCAGGTCGGAACCATCGAGGGCGAAGTCCGCGCCACCCACCTGCAGAGCGGCTCGTGGCCCGAAGAGGCCCTTGCTGAGCTCCTCAACGCCAAGCGCAGCCGCCCGTTTTGGGAAGACGCCGAGGTGTTTTTCAAAAGCTACGGTTTTGCCGAGCTCGAGCCCACCGAGCTTCCCGAGGCCCTTGCCGAAGGCGGCTACAAGGCCTTCATTCTCATGCGCCGCGACGCGAGCAACGAGTCCAATCCGCGCTTTCGCGTTCTCGTGATCACCCGCGGCGAGTCGGCCGTTCAGAGCATTGTACTCCACGGACCGGCCCTCGAGCTCCCCAAGTTCAAGGTGATCGAGACGGCCGATTTTGGCACCGTGATGCACGCCCAAAAACCCACGCCCGCCTTCAAAGAGGCGCTCGAGGAGCTGGCGTACCGGAACATTCCGATGACCAGTAACTAGTTGCTAGTTGCTAATTGCTTGTTGCAACGACCAGCGCGTAGTTCCGCTTGCCTTTTTGTACCACGAGGTAGCGCCCGGCAATCAGGTCGGCGGCGGTCACCGTTTGGTCCGGCTCGGCGCGGTACTTGTTGAGCGAAACGCCCCCGGCGGCCAGCAGTTTTTTGGCCTCTCCGCGCGAAGGAAAAAGGGTCGCGTCGGGCGCAATTACGTCGAGGATTCCGAGGCCTGCGGCGAGGGCGTCGCGCGAAATCTTCATTTGCGGAACCCCGCTGAACACGTCCAGTAGTGTGGCCTCATCAAGGCTGCGGAGGGCCTCGGCTGTCGCCCCGCCAAACAAAATGTCGCTGGCCACGAGGGCTTGATCAAGCGCGACGTCGCCGTGCACGCGAGCCGTAATGTCGGCGGCCAGCGCTTTCTGGAGGGCGCGCTGGTGCGGAGCCTGCGCATGTTCCGCCTCGAGGGCCTCAATTTCTTCGCGGCTTTTGAGCGTAAAAATCCGAATGTAGTTGCCGGCGTCGGCGTCGGCCGCGTTGAGCCAAAACTGGTAAAACTGGTAGGGCGACGTGCGCTTGGGGTCGAGCCACACGTTGCCGCCTTCGGTCTTGCCAAACTTGGTTCCGTCGGCCTTTTTAATGAGCGGCGTGGTCAGCGCAAACGCCTCGCCCCCGCCCATGCGGCGAATCAGCTCGGTTCCCGTGGTAATGTTGCCCCACTGATCGCTTCCGCCCATTTGCAAGCGGATGCCGTGGTGCTTCCAGAGGTAGTAAAAGTCGTAGCCCTGAATGAGTTGGTAGCTGAACTCGGTAAAGCTAATGCCCGACTCCTGGCGGCTTTTGACGGAATCCTTGGCCAGCATGTAGTTGACGGTGATGTGCTTGCCCACGTCGCGAATGAACTCAAGGAAGCCCATTTCTTTGAACCAGTCGTAGTTGTTGACGATGCGCGCGCCGTGGGGTCCGCCAAAGTCGAGGAACTTCTCAAGCTGGTCGCGCTGGCACGAGAGGTTGTGCTGCAGCGTATCCATGTCGAGCAGCTGGCGCTCGGCCGATTTGAACGACGGATCGCCGACCATGCCGGTGGCTCCGCCCACGAGGGCATAGGGCTGGTGGCCCGCCCGCTGAAGGTGGACCAGCATCATGACCTGCACGAGGTTGCCCACACCCAGCGAGTCGGCGGTGGGATCAAAGCCGATGTAGGCCTTCTGCGGACCCGAATTCAAAAATTCTTCGGTACCCGGCATGCTGTCGTGCAGCATGCGCCGCCAGCGGAGTTCGTCAACAAACGCAGTCATTGGGCAAAGTTAGGGCGTCCCCGCCGCCGTGCTACCTTTGGAACATGATCGTCGTTAGCGGAGCCTCGGGCATGCTGGGCAGCCAAATTGCCTTGGCCCTCACTGAAGCCGGCATGGGCCCGGTTCGCGGACTGTACCGTTCCGCAGCCTCGCTAGAATCAGCTCGTCGGAGCTGGGAATTTCAGGGCTTCGGCCACCGCTGGAACGAGGTGGAATGGTTCCGCGCCGACCTCGAAGACCCAACCGACGTTGAGGCCGCGCTCAAGGGCGCCGACTACGCCGTGCACGCTGCAGCACTGGTTTCGTTTCGCAAAAAAGACGAACACCTTATGCTGCGCGGAACCCCGCTGCTTGCCGAACACATGGTCAATGCCGCGCTGCACCACGGCCTAAAAGGCTTGATTCACATTTCGTCCGTAGCGGTGCTGCAAGGTTCCGAACTGCCCCTCGACGAGGCTGCCGACCCGCAGCGCAAAGGCCTCAACGCGTACGCCCGCAGCAAGTTCGACGCCGAAATGCAGGTACGCCGGGGCGAGGTTGAAGGACTTAACGTGCTCATTTTAAACCCTTCAGTGATTCTAGGGCTCCCGTTTTGGGCTGACGGAAGCAGCCGGCTCCTGCGCAGCGCCTCCAAAGGCTTGCCCGCGGTCCCTGGCGGCAGCACCGGCTGGGTCGATGTGCGCGACGTCGCCGCCGCCGTGGTCCACGGCTTGCGCCAGCCTTCGTGGGGCGAGCGCTACATCGTGAGCGGAAGCAACCAAGCGTTTGAAGCGTTTTATGGCGGAATCGCCGACCGCCTCGGCAAGCGCCGCGCGCCCGTGCTGCGCGCCCGGTGGCCCTACGAGCTGGCATGGCGGCTGCTCGCCGCCGTCGAGGCCCTCGGCGGACCCACCGCCCAACTTACCCGCGACAGCGTCCGCGCCGCGACCAACCAAGGCGGCTACCGCAACGACAAGGCGCGCGGCTGGGGCCTTGCCTTTAGGCCGTTCGGCGAAACCCTCGACTGGATCGCTTCGGCGTGGTCGTAGGTCCGTTCACCCACCTGCGCGGCTGGTTGCGCCCAGCCGAGGCCGACGCTTTGCTCGCCTACCTTGAAACCCGAAGCGACTGGACCCAAGGGCGCATTCGCATGTTTGGCCGCGAAGTCCCCGAACCGCGGCTCACCTTTTTTGAAGGAGACCCCGGCGTCAACTACACCTACGCCCAGCGACCGCTGCACGGCCGCGGGTGGTCCCCCGAGCTCGAGGCCCTCCGCGACCGCTTTGAACGGGAATTCGGGATCCGCAGCAACACCGTCCTGGCTAACCTGTACCGCGACGGCAGGGACTCCATGGGTTGGCACCGCGACCACGAACCCGAACTCGGGCTTAACCCCCACGTACTCAGCCTGAGCCTGGGCACTCCGCGAGATTTTGACGTTCGTCGCGACCGCGATCGCTGGACCCATCGTTTTTCGTTGGGCCACGGCGACCTCCTGATTATGGGTACAGATAGTCAAACAAAATGGACCCACTGCGTGCCAAAAAGGCTAAAAATCAAAAATTTGCGCATAAATTTGACGTTTAGACACGTATTTTGTTGAACCCCAAACCTCGGCGTTTCGTCATGCCCCGCGGCCTGATCCACGTCTACTCCCTGCGTCTACTGCCTACCGCACTCCTCATTGGGTGCGGCTTAGCCCTGCTGGCGGGATGCAGCCGGAGCACTGGTGACGATGACTCAGGATCTGCTCGGAACTTCGCGTGGGCCGATCGCGAGCGCCCGCTCAGCTACCCCGGCCCGTTGACCGAAGGCGACTCTCTGGTTGACGTCAAAAGCTTGAGGGTGGTGGCCAATTTGGCGTACGGCGAATTCGACAGCATCCGCGCGCTGGCCAACGATTCCGTTTTTGCCAACGTCGCTGAGACCCCCTACATGTCGCAGCTCCAGGGCATAGCACAGCTTGAAGCCTGGCACCGCGAGCTGGGAGGCGTGGCCTACCAAGCCTTTAACGTGCGCGGAATCTTCAATCAAGGGAGCCAGTCTTATGTTTCGTACGTATTTGGTCGTTGGCAAACCGACCTCTGGGGCGACCAGTACGTCGTTTTTGCCTTGGCGTGGAATGCCCAACGCAAGCTTACCGGGGTGGTCTTGTGGCGCACGCCGTGGCCAATCGAAACCGTTCGCCCCCTCGAGCCGAGCCGCACCCCCAATAATTTTTCGTTCTATTCCGCTACCCGCCTCGGAAGCGATTCCGCCGCCCAAAAAGCCATGGACTTTACCACGGCGATTTACCGCAACAACTTGCGCGTACAGCAGGCGCTATTGGCTGACACCGTGGAATACCACGACGGACAAGGGAAGTTTGGCTACTTCGACCGCGCCACGGTTCTCGACCTGCTCGACCACCGCCCTAAAGACCACGTGCACCACGTGCTGCGCTACACTTCGGTGATTCCGTGGAACATGCTTCGCTTTGACCGCGAAATGGCCGCAGTCGTCACCTACGAGGAATGGGAAGACAAGGCCACCCGCGAGGTTCGCGTGTATTCGTTTTGCCGGCTGTTCTTCTTTGACCGCCACGGCAAAATCGACAACTTCGTGTTTAGCCGGCGCCTCGTGCACCCGGTGGGTCGCTACCCGCTGGTCGACTAGCTACAGGCCGAGCTCGCGCAGCAGCGCGGCGATGCGCTTGGCCGCCGTCTCTTCACTTTTGGCGGA